>Ga0193964_1000420_pt1 | contig 20805 bp, 18 predicted proteins | sample FB_7_MG_FD_140323 | JGI IMG/M metagenome (GOLD analysis project Ga0193964, IMG submission 140323) | Microbial mat bacterial communities from the Broadkill River, Lewes, Delaware, United States - FB_7_MG | ecosystem: Environmental > Aquatic > Freshwater > River > Microbial mats | place: USA... | reverse complement strand
CAACCGTACCCGTAAGCTAATTTTAAAAGCTGCTCGTACTTCAAAATTACTGGAAGAGAACCCTAGTTTAGAGATTTCTTTAGCGCGCCGTCGTCCTTATATTGATCCGTTAAACCTGATTCAAATTCGTTTACTAAAGCAATACCGTTACCATAGTTCACAAGGTAATGAGGAAGAAGCCGCTCGTTGGTTAAACCCTCTACTACGTACTATTAATGCAATTGCGGCAGGCATGCGTAATACAGGCTAAATAATACTGTTATTATTGAGTCTATACAGTGAGATCAGAACACATTTGTCTGATCTTGCTGATTTTCCCTTCTTTATATACCCCCAAAATTATTCTATTATTACTGATAAGTTTTTATGTATAATAATGACTTGTATACATTTTTCCATGCTATGGTTTATGAATATGGTATGCTAAATGACTGCATTTTTTTACATACTGTGATATAAATTCCACCGTATGAGAAAAACTGTTATGGTAATTCATATCATCCAACACCGCTTTATTATTGACGCATAAAAACTTATATTGCTGACTACTGAATATAACGAACCTAAGATATTCTCACTCGTTTTAATACAGCAAAAAGTGGTATAAGACATAATAATAATTGCTGTAAAAACCTTATTTTATACCACAAACTGTACATAATAATGACTGATCTATTTGCAAAACGTATGGACAATGTCCATAAATCTTTTATTCGTGAAATCCTTAAAATAACTGAAAACCCCGAAGTCATTTCATTTGCTGGCGGCTTACCCCATCCTGATTTCTTCCCTGTCAAAGCCATTGCTGATGCCACAGAGCATTTATTGAAAAAAGAAGGGAGCACAGTTTTACAATATAGTACGACAGAGGGATATTTACCCTTAAGGGAATACATTGCCGCACGCTATAAAAAACGCTTTAATATCACCATTTCCCCTGATGAAATTTTAATCACTAATGGCTCACAGCAAGCTTTAGACTTATTAGGTAAAATCTTTATTGATACAGGGGATCATGTATTATTAGAACGCCCCAGTTATTTAGGTGCAATACAATCTTTTTCGCTTTATAAACCCCAATTTCATCAAGTAGAATTAATGGAGGATGGGGTGGATATTGAAGCATTGACAGATTTATTAGCTCAACATCCAATCAAGCTTTTTTATGGAATGCCTAATTTCCAAAATCCATCAGGGATCAGTTATTCAGAAGAAAAACGCCATGCTGTGGCAGATTGCTTAAAGCAACACAATACTATTTTTATTGAAGATGATCCTTATGGTGAATTACGCTTTCAAGGCACTCCTTTGCCTTCTATGCGTCACTACTTAGGTGATCAATGTGTGATTTTGGGTTCATTTTCTAAAACAGTTGCCCCTGCACTACGCCTAGGTTGGATTTGTGCCAATCCTGAAATCATGGAAAAATTATTAGTAGTTAAACAAGCCTCTGATTTACATTCTAACTATTTTGCTCAGCGGGTTGTACACCAATATCTACAAGAACATGATTTAGATGATCATATTGCCTTAATCCAAAAAACTTATGGTCAACAACGTAATTTAATGTTGCAAGCTATTACAAAGTACTTTCCTGAAGAAGTCAGTACAACACAGCCTGAGGGGGGCATGTTTTTATGGGTGATGTTACCTGAGCATTTAGCCGCCATGGATTTATTAAACTATGCGACTGAATTAAATGTTGCCTTTGTCCCGGGGGAAGCTTTTTATGTTGATAAAGCACGCCCAAACACCTTACGTTTAAATTTCTCTAATGCCAATGCAGAACAAATTGAAATAGGAGTTAAACGTTTAGCTCAGGCTATAAAACGTTTATTAAGTGAAAAAGTACCTGCTTAATTTACTCTTCCTGCTTTATGGTGGAGAAGAGATACACTCCACCATCCCCCTCACCAATCACTATTAAATAATGCTTATGCCAAAACAAACAGGCATTGCCTTGATCACTGCCCTGCTTATTGTTGCTTTAGCAACCATTACCGCTGTTTCGCTTATTTCAGCACAACATATTTCTATTCGTCGTACTGAAAATGTGATTCATGGGGCACAGGCGCGTTTATATACCCTAGGGGCTGAAGCATGGGCAAAGCAAATTCTTTGGCAGGATCAACAAGACAGCCAAATTGATGAACTTAATGAAGCATGGGCAACACAGCTCCCTCCCTCTGTGGTTGAAGGGGGAACACTATTAGGGACTATTGAAGATTTACAGGCGCGCTTTAATCTAAACTCACTTATTAATGAAAAAGATCAGATTAATCCTGTGATGTTGGGGTATTTACAAGAACTATTTCTACAGCTAGAGATTCCCAATGACATTGTGTACAACATTGTTGATTGGATAGATAATAATAAAAGTACCAGCCCTCCTTATGGTGCTGAGCAAGACTATTACCTTACCCTTGATATTCCCTATCGTAATGCAAACCACTTTTTTTATGATTTATCTGAATTACGCCTTGTTGCAGGGGTGGATGCAGAAATTTATCAAAAACTACGCCCTTATTTATGCGTGTTACCTCGCTATACTGCGATAAATATCAATACAGCTTCCGCCATGGTATTAAAAACACTGAGTTCAACAGTATCAGAAGATGGCATTCAAAAACTGATTCATGACCGTGAAAAACAGCCCTTTAAAACGATTAATGATTTTGCTGCCCATCCAATTTTTGCAGGAACACAACTTGATACCAAAAATTTAGCTGTCAACTCTCAGTTTTTTTTATTTACAGGGGAAGCTAATATTGGACAAGGTTTCTATCGATTATATAGTTTTATTGAACGCTCTCCAAAAGGGATAAATAGTTATTACCATAGTCGTAATATTTATTAGATTTTTATAGTTTTTTTCATTAGATAAATACCTCTAATAGTATTAAATGCTGTTTTTTATAGATACATTATCACTTGTAATAAGTTGTATTTTTTAGGTAGTATAGAGAAACATAATACACGTTAATAATAAAAAGGAGAGTAAGAATGTTGTTTACACGTTATATAACCGTGTCTATAATGGCTATTTTTATGCTATCAATGCAAAGTGCTTATAGTACTACAGCAGATACTTCATTAAAGGGGAAAAAAGTCTTATATATTGACTCCTACCATGAAGGGTATGTATGGAGTGATGGTGTTACACAAGGTATCCGTGATGGTTTAAAAGGTACTGGTGTGGAGCTGAAGGTTTTCCGTATGGATACCAAGCGTAATCGTGATGAAGAATTTAAGCAAGCTAGTGCATTGAAAGCCAAAGCACTGATTGAGTCCTACAAACCTGATATTGTTATCGCCTCTGATGATAATGCCTCCAAATATCTTATTGTCCCCCACTTTAAAAACAGTGATTTACCCTTTGTATTTTGCGGCCTAAATGAAGAGTTATCTGTTTATGGTTACCCTTTTAAAAATACTACAGGGATGGTTGAGCAACATCTGGTTAAACCTGTCATTCACCAATTAAGTTTACAAGCAAAAGGCAAGCGTTTAGGATTTTTAGGCTCAAATACCTTGACTTCTAGAAAAAGCCAACAAAGTTATACGGATAAACAGCAAATCACGTTTGATAAAGTTTATTTTGCAACAGATTTTGATGATTGGAAAAGTGCATTTATCAAAATTCAAACAGAAGTGGATATTTTAATCCTAAATGGTCCTCGTCACATTGTTAATTGGGATGAAAAGCAAGCAATGGAATTCGTGCAACAAAATACAAAAATTCCAACAGGGGCAGTGGCTTCATGGGTCATGCCATTTGCTATGCTAGGGATTGTATTAGTGCCTGAAGGGCATGGACAATGGGCGGCTAGCAGTGCATTAAAAATATTGCGAGGAGCTGAGCCAAATAGTATTCCAATTCATCATGATACCGATGGTAAGCTTATGCTGAATATGAAAATAAGCCAACAATTAGATCTTACCTTTACAATGCAACAATTACGTATTGCTGAATTATTGCGTTAAAAAGTAAGAATACCCTTCCTTACTGTAGTAATTGTAATCAATACATTACTACAGTTACTGGTCATTACAATTATATATTATTGATATCTTTGGTGTGCCTTCTCTAAAAAACCTTCATCTTTCATTATTTTAATTACACGGTTAAACTCGGGCATAATAGATAAAAATGTGGATTTTTTACTAATTAAAAGTGGCATAGCAGATTTTTTATTGACACTATTAAGTGATATCACATCATTTTTTAATTTCTGCGTTTTTAAATAATGATTGGTAAAATAAGTATTATCTACAATCATATCCACCCGCTTTCCTAATAAAAATTTAACCAGTAAATCCATATCACGAATATAATAAACATCATGATCAGCAAAGTTTTTTTCTACCCAGCCATTTCCCATGATTGCCCCAATTTTAAATGCTTTTAATTCATCAATCGTGTATTTTTTTGATATATCAATTGTTTTGTGATTCTCGCGAGTAAAAGCAGAGAATACAAAATGAGTAATTGCTGTATCACTAGGTATTGCATAGCTTTTTCTTTTATCTGTGAGGGTTGCAATAAAGGCATCTGCCCCGCCATTTTCAACAAGACGTTGTGCACGATTCCATGGTAAAATTTCATGGGTTACTTTTATTCCCATCCGCTGTTGCAATGCCTCTGTTAAGATATCAATTTCAAACCCTGTAACTTGCCCATTTTCATTAAAAAAGCTATAAGGTTTATAATCAGCATAAACCAAGCGCATGACCTTATCTTCCCCCATTGTCACATGAGAAAAAATAAGTAAGATAAAGCCTATCATTATTTTTTTGTACATAAGTGCCCCTTTATTATTTTTTATCATTACCTTATTAAAAATATAAACTAATATATACTTAAAGTTAGAGCTAAAAAATATAAGTATCTACCTACTCCATTCTAACTATTATAATATAAATAACCTTATTTCAAGTTAAGCAACAGCTTTTTTTCACCTTTTTAAAAGGGAGTATTTTATGAAAAAAACAGTACTTTGGTTTCAAACAGGGGCGTGCGGAGGAGATACCATGGCAATCCTCTGTGCGGACAAACCAAGCTTTCAAAGTGTGATAGATAATTATAATTTAGATTTATTATGGCATCCTTCTTTATCAACCATAAAAATGGGGCGTTTAGATCAGGTGTTAGAGGGCATTTTAAATGATGAAATTCCTTTAGATATTCTGTGTGTGGAAGGTAGTATTGTTACAGCCCCTTCTGGTACAGGTTTTTTTGATACTTATAAAGGGCAGTCAAAACTTCATATTGTTGAAAAATTGGTTGAAAAAGCTAACTATGTGGTCGCTATGGGTACCTGTGCAGCTTTTGGAGGAGTACATGCTGCTTACCCAAACCCCAGTGACTGCATTGGCTTGCAGTTTGAAAAAACAGAACCCAATGGTTTATTAGAAGAGGAATGGCGATCACGTAAAGGCTTGCCTGTCATTAATGTCGCAGGGTGTCCTGCTCACCCTAATACAATGACACGCCTACTGGTGATGCTTGCTCAAGATATTGATTTATCCTTAGATTATTTAAACCGTCCTGAAGAGTTTTTTAATACCGTTGTACATCAAGGCTGTACACGTAATGAATACCATGAATATGATATTGAAGATAAAGAATTAGGCGGTTTAGGCTGTATGTTTTTTAATTTAGGCTGCCAAGGACCTATTACGCCTGCTATTTGTAATAAAGATTTGTGGAATGGACGCAGCAGTAAAACGCGTGCAGGGGTGCCCTGTTTTGGCTGTACATCCCCTTCTTTTCCAAAAGATCAGGATTTATTCTCTACTGAAAAAATTGGTGATATTCCATTAAATTTACCCTTGGGTGTAGAGCGACATAAATATATGGCGTATAAAAGTTTAGCGCGTGAAGCGGCTCCTCAACGGGTCAAAAAATATAAAATGAAGCCGTAATTTTAAAAAGTACAATTTAGCTTCTATTTTAATAAGTTTAGATGGGTAAGGAAAACAAATTTATGACAAGCCAAACCGTACGTATCGACCTGAACCGTGTTGAAGGGGATTTGGAATTTGAGCTAGATATTGAAAATAATGTCATCACCGATGCACGCTGTATTGGGACTTTATACCGTGGTTTTGAGCAAATTTTATTAAACCGCGCCCCGCGTGATGCCATGGTGATCACGCCACGTGTCTGTGGTATTTGTGGAACAGCACATTTATATTCAGCTGTACTGGCATTAGAACATGCATGGCAATTACCTGTTCCCCCTAATGCAACACGTATTCGCAATTTATGCTTGATGGCGGAAGGGGTACAAAATGATTTGCGCCAAACTTTTTTATTTTTCACTGTTGATTTTTGTGATGATCTTTATCAAAAGCATGAGTTATATGATGAAGTGGTCAGTGCTTTTGCACCATTTGAAGGGGCATTTCACCGTGAAACTTTAGAATTTTCTAAAAAGATGTTGGAGATTGTCGCTATTTTTGGGGGGCAGTGGCCACACTCTTCTTATATGCTCCCTGGGGGGGTGGTCACAGAACCAACGTCTCAGCGTGTTATTGATTGCCTTGATATTGTTAATACTGTCAGCCAATGGTATGAGCAGCGTATTATTGGGGATACCCTAGATAATTTTCTGGCTTTAGATTCAGCAGAGGCTTTTTTTACGTGGGTGGAAAAAGAGAAACCTGCTCACAGTGGATTAGGAATTTTAACACGCTTTGCTCGTAGTATTTCCTTACATCAACGCGGTGTGGGAACACCCCATATGTTAAGCTTTGGCGCGTATTGTGACCCTGAAACATGGGTGGCGGGGGCACAATCAGATCAACATTGGGTAAAAAGTGGTTTTTATAATGGAGAAACAGGTATTATTTCTGCATTAAATCAAAATGAAATTACTGAGCATGTACGGTATTCATGGTTTCAAGACTATGAAGGGGGAAAACATCCTTGGCAAGGAGAGACTGTGCCCGATTATCAACCACAAACAGATCGTTATACATGGGCAAAAGCGCCTCGTTATGCAGATAAAGTTGTACAGACAGGTCCTTTAGCTGAATTATTGATTGATGGCGATGCATTAATGAATGATTTATTAAAACAAGAAGGGGGTAATGCATGGTTACGCCAATGTGCGCGTATTCGCCGTGTTGCTTATACTTTTGCTCACATACGCCGTAGTTTGGAAGAGTTATTACACAATCTGAATGAGCCCCATATTATCGCCCCCTCTCCTTCAGTATATACCCAAGATGGGGAAGGATATGGCTTAGTAACTGCAGCACGAGGGGCACTAGGGCATTGGGTACGTATTCGTGATGGGGTGATTGATAAATACCAAATTATCACCCCAACAGCATGGAATGCATCGCCAAAAGATAGCCAAGGGGTGCGAGGACATTGGGAGCAAAGCTTAATTGGTTTAGCAGTAGATGATCCTGAAAACCCTGTTGAAATTGGACATGTCATTCGTTCACATGATCCGTGTTTGGTTTGTACTGTACATTTTGTAGGAACAGGTAAAAAAATAACTTATCGTCCTTGATTTACATCTATACCTCAGCTGCTAATTTTACATATAAATTATTGAAAAATAATTTATTTCAAAAGATATATCTGTAAATGTATAAGTTCTATAGTAATGTCTTATTATAGGCATTACTTTTAATATCTTACGTATTTATTCTATTATGTGGTATAAACTAATATACTGCTAAAATATCGCCATTTTACCCTGATTTCAATAATGATTAAATTGCTATTATTCATGAATAGTTATTAAGCAAGCCCCCTATAAAATCAAAATAGGCTACATATATAGTATGTATTAATAAAAAATCTAACAATGACTAGCTAGTATTCATACTTCAATTATGTATTTCAAATCATAGACGACTTTCAAAAAGCAATGATGACAGCAAAACATGAAAAGCAAACCATTTTAATTGTTGATGATGAGCCCACTAATATCACCATACTTGCACAAATATTATCAGGGCATTATCACATTAAAATGGCAAAAACAGGTGAAAAGGCCTTGTTTCTTGCACAGCAACAACCTGATCTGATTCTCCTTGATATTGTTATGCCTGATATGGATGGTTATGAGGTCTGTCGGACTTTAAAAGAACAAGCCAGTACACGAGAGATCCCTGTTATTTTTATTACTGCAAAAGATGCCAGTGAGGAAGAAACCTTTGGTCTACATCTTGGTGCAGCCGATTATATTATCAAACCTTTTATTTTACCAATTGTTAAAGCACGGGTTGATGCACAATTACAATTAAAACGCCAAAGTGATGAATTAAAGCAATTACATCGAGAAGCATTACATAAACAAGAGGTGTTTCGCGCTGTTGCTGATTTATCTACAGAGCTATCTTATTATTGTGATATAGAGGGAAACTATATTTATATCACCCCATATTGTCATACATTAACAGGTTATGGTGTCAATGATTTTTATAAAATCCCTAACTTATTAGCTCACCTTATTTATCCTGATGATTTATTACATTGGAAACAGTATTTACACACTATTTCATTAAATGGCGAAACTCAGCAGGCACCGAGTGAAATAGAAATACGTATTTTGCATAAGAATGGAGATGTACGTTGGGTTACGTTTAATAGTACCTGTGTTAAATGTGCAAAAGATGAAATTATTGGTTATCGAGGCTCCTGTATTGATATTACAGAGCGCAAAGCCTTTATTGCCGATTTGGAACAAGCGCATAATAAAGTGCAACAAGCACAAACAGAACTCCAACACCTTAATACAGAGTTAGAACAGCGGGTGATTCAGCGTACCAGTGAGTTAGCACAAGCCAATACAGAAATCACGCTACTAAATAATAGGTTGAAAGCTGAAAATTTACGCTTAGAAACTGAGCTTGATGTGGCGCAGCGATTGCAGGAAATGGTACTTCCTCGTAAAAAAGAGTTGTCGCAAGTAGAAGGTTTAGCCATTTCAGCCTTTATGTTACCTGCAACAGAAGTGGGTGGGGATTATTATGATGTCTTGCATTACAATAATAGCTTAACCATTGGTATTGGAGATGTTACAGGACATGGCTTAGAAAGTGGTGTGTTAATGTTAATGGTGCAAACCGCTATTCGTACCTTATTGGTGAATGGGCACATGTGCTTCAATAACTTATTACAAATTTTAAATAATATTATTTATGATAATTTGCAGCGAATGGTGTTAGATAAAAGTTTAACTTTGCTATTATTAAACTATGAGTATGAGAGTGATACATTTCAGTTAACAGGACAGCATGAAGAGGTATTAGTTGTTCGCCGTCACGGAGAAGTTGAGCGTGTCGATACTTTTGATTTAGGTTTTGTTATTGGCTTAGATGATGATATTAGTGAGTTTATACAAAAAACCCCGATTAAACTGAATAATGGTGATGGAATTGTACTTTATACTGATGGGATTACAGAAGCATTAAACGACCAGAAAGAATTATATGGATTGGAGCGATTATGTGATGTGGTAAGTCACCACTGGCATCAAAGTAACCAAACTATAGAAAATGCAGTGATTAATGATGTAAAGCAGTATGCAGGAACAAGGGAAATTGATGACGATATGACCTTAGTCATTATTAAGAAAACCCATGATACCCCTTATTTTAACCCTACTAATAAGAGCTATTAACCTGTTATGAGCAATTGTCATACCATTCATATTTTATGTTTTGGCAATGTACTACATAGTGATGATGGCTTTGGTGAAGCGGTTTATCATGCATTAAATAGCACTCAACTTCCTAAGGAAGCCGCTGTTTATAATGTAGGGGTTGCAGGTTTAAATGCATTATCTTTATTTGAAAATTGCCGCTATGTGATACTTATTGATGCACTGCGCTATGGAGCAGAAATAGGACAGTTGCATGATTTTGATCCTGATAAAGAAGGCTTTTATGATCAGGAACTTGATACAGGGCATCAAGCAGGGTTGTTATATTTATTGCATGCAGTAAAAAGTATAGTACACCCCTCCCCCACTATCACAGTGATGGGAGTCACAATACAGGATGTACACGCATTTAATATAGGTTTATCACCTATTATTGCTGCAGCAGTACCGCTAACTGTAGATAAAATAATAGAAAAAATTTCTCACTGGAACGGTGAATAAGACGAGATACTGCTATGTCTATACCTGACAATGTATTACCTATTGAAATTATTGAATCACTGTCATCAGAACGTTGGATGGGGCGTGTTCGATTCCCTAAAAAACGTCACCCTAGTAAAGTGATTATTTTTGCTCAATCAGAGCATTATGCAGCTATTTTAGCGCATTGTCCTCACGAAGGTTATAATTTAAAAGATGCGCCTTTAGATCAACAGGGTTGTTTGACTTGTCCGTTACATGGACAAACTTTTCAAATTTTTGGTGAAACCAATGTTGCTTATCCAATACAAAAAATTGATCAACAATTTTATTTATATCCTAAAGATACGGCAGTTAATTTAAAATCAAAAAATAAACATAAAGAGAGTAATAAAGATAATTCTTCACACCAATTAAAAGAAGAGCTTGCAGCACTACGTCATGCTCATTCAACTCAAGAACAACAAATGTTACATATTACTCGCTCAATGGATAATATGTTATGTGAGGTTGAAACCCAGCGAAATAGCTTAACAAAAATTAATGCATCCCAAAAAAGTCTAAATGCTTTTATTGAGCGTGTCACAAATAGTATGGATGATTTATTAATTGTTGTGACGATGAAAGGCTTAATTCAAAAAGTTAATATTAAAACCTGTAAAGATCTTGGTTTCTCAGAAGAGGAACTCATTGGAATGCCTGTTGATAAGCTATTATTTCTTGAAGAACTGCCTAGTAGTGATAAAGCACCACGTTTATATACATCACAGTTATTAGAAGCAGTAGTTTATCCTCAGTATTATCAAGGAGAGCATCACCTTGTTACTAAAGAAATCGTGGATGAGCCCCCTATTTATTTGTTACGCGGGAGCTTACTACACAGCCCACAAGGTAAACAGGAAGGCGTGGTATTATTAGCCACAAATATTACCTCTTTAAAAAATCGTGAACGGGCATTAATGGAAGCGGAAGAAACCTTTCGTCTTACCACAACAGCAGCACAAGATGCCATTATTTTAATTGATAATAATGATATTGTTTATTTTTGGAATAAAGCTGCGGCAGATATGTTTGGTTATACTGCTGAAGAAATTTGTGGGCAAAAATTACATGATTTAATTGTTCCTGAGAAGTATCAAGAAGATTTTAGAAAAAAATATGCTATTTTCCGCTTAACAGGTGAAGGTAATAAAATTGGGCAAACTCGAGAGCTTGAAGCCTTACATCGTGATGGTAGTATGTTCCCTGTCGAGTTAGCTGTCTCAGCAGTACAGATCAAAGGAGAGTGGCATGCCATTGGTTTAGTGCGTGATATTACTGAGCGTAAACAGACTGAAGAGGCTTTACATACTGCAAAACAAATGGCAGAAGCTGCTAATGAGGCAAAATCAGCTTTTTTAGCTAATATGAGTCATGAAATTCGCACACCAATGAATGCAATTATTGGTATGACTGACCTCACCCTCACTACAGATTTAACTGATAAACAGCGTAATTATTTACATAAAGTTCAATTATCTTCCCGTAATTTACTAAGAATTATCAATGATATTTTAGATATTTCTAAAATTGAAGCCGGTAAATTACACATGGAAGAAATTCCTTTTACCTTGGAAGAAGTTTTTTTAAACTTAAGTACCGTCATTAATTTCAAGGCAGAGGAAAAAGGCTTAGAATTTATTTTAGATACTGATGCAGATATCCCTTCACAATTATCAGGTGACCCCCTACGTTTAGGTCAAATTCTCATTAACTTATGTGGAAATGCAATAAAATTTACCCATACAGGAGAGGTTGTTGTACATACCCGTTTGTTACGTAAAACACAGCAACATGTGACCTTAGAGTTTTCAGTGACTGATACAGGGATTGGTTTAACTTCAGAGCAGCAAGCTAAGTTATTCCAAGCATTTAGCCAAGCAGATGAATCAACAACCCGCCAATATGGTGGGACTGGCTTAGGCTTAGCAATTTGTAAAGAATTGGTTGAAATGATGGGCGGGGACATTTATGTTAAGAGTGAATTAGGTCAAGGCAGTCAATTTATTTTTACTGCTATTTTTGCCTATGAGTATGAGCAATCTATCCATGATATCAATGCTCACTCGGTTTTAACACACAAACATATTCTTGTTGTTGATGACAATGCCAGTACACGCGAAACCTTAGAAGCGATGCTAGAATCTTTTTCACTCTCAGCTACGATTGTGGAAAGTGGGGAAAAAGCACTAGATTTATTAGTTCATCAGAAAAAACATTATGATTTAGTGTTACTTGATTGGCGTATGCCTGAAATGAATGGGATTGAAGTGTGTGAAAAGTTACGCGAACAGCTTGATCCTGCCAACTCACCCTCTATTATCATGTTATCAGCCTATGGGCGTGAAGAAGTGATGAAACAAGCTCATCAAGCGGGGGTAGAGCAATTTTTAATTAAACCTATTACCCACTCTATATTGTTTGATTCCATTACAACTGCTTTAGGTCACAGTGATTTTCATCAAGCCAGCATAGCCCCCCAAAATCATAGCAATGAAGCTGTTGATTTAAGTGAATTACAAGGGGCACGTATTTTAGTTGCTGAAGATAATGAAATTAACCAAGAATTAATTGAAGAAATTCTAAAACAAGCTGGTTTCCATGTAACCTTAGCTAATCATGGGCAACATGCGTTAGATTTATTGGATAAACATCAGTTTGATGCTGCCTTAATTGATATTCAAATGCCTATTATGGATGGTTATGAAACGGTACGATGTATTCGTAAAAATCCAAAATATGAAAAATTTCCTGTGATCGCGATGACAGCCAATGTCAGTGCGGAAGATCAACAACAGTGTTTAGCCGCTGGAATGAATGCCCATACAGGTAAACCAATTAATAGAGAAATATTGTTTAATTTACTAAAACAATGGGTACCAAAAAAAGAAACTAGGGGTATTGTAGTACAAAATACACACTCCCCCTCCTCTACAACAGCTACAGCTGTGGACTACCCTGATATGTTAGCTGGGTTAGACGTAGCTAAGGGGATTGAATTAATGGGGGGGAATGTTGATTTATATATGAAGTGTCTAGATTTATTTTTAGATAAATATGCGGAAATTGGAGAAAATATTAGTACTGCACTAGAAAAACGAGATTGGGACAATGCAGATAATATTTTGCATTCCTTAAAAGGAGTCTCTGGCAATTTGGCTGCCACCACATTATTTAAAACAATTAATGAATTTAGAGAGGCTATTACTGAACATAATAGTGTTGAAGCATTAAAGATAAATACTTTATTTGGTGTTGCACTTCAACAATGTATTCAAAGTATTACTGAGCTAAAAACAATACAACATAATGCACTTAGTGATACAGGGACAAAAGTTGAAATTACAGATAAGAAACAATTAAAAGAGCAGTTAATTTTATTAGAAGGCATATTAAAAGAATATGCCTATGTTCCACCTGATAATTTATATATTATTGCCACCTATTGCAGTACAGACATACAAAAAGATCATTACCAACAGCTTGAACTTGCTGTCCAAAATTATGAATATGATGAAGCAAATGATTTATTAGCCGCATTATATGGTACATTTAATCTGTAACAAATGAAGAATTCATTTGAACCTTAAATCTAACTCTGTACACTGTTCCCTTTTTACTCCTTTATTTAGAGAATTCACACAACACATGAGCTTAACAAAATCACAAAATCGTTTTTTACGCGGTAAAGCCCACCATTTAAAACCTGTTTTAATGGTTGGTGATAAAGGGATCACAGAAAACTTATTAAAAGAGTTAAATACAACATTAGAAACCCATGAGCTAATCAAAGTCACTATTGCTGCTGAACGTGATGAGCGTAAAATTATCAGCGAAGAACTATGCCATGAAAGTGGTGCAGCCCTCGTTCAATCTATTGGACGTATTAGTATTTTATACCGCCCTGCTGAAAAACCTGTTATCAAACTACCTAAATAAGAGATTTTTGTCATGGATGTCAAAATTGCACCCTCATGGAAACACCGTTTACAGAGCGAATTTGAAAAACCGTATTTCCAACAGCTTACAGAGTTTGTACGTCATGAATACCAAACCACAGCGGTATTCCCAAAAGGACGACAGATTTTTAATGCTTTTGATCGGTGTGATTTTGACAAGGTAAAAGTCGTTATTATCGGACAAGATCCTTATCATGGCGATAATCAAGCTAATGGATTATGTTTTTCTGTCAATGATGGCGTTAAAACACCACCTTCTTTAAAGAATATTTTTAAAGAAATTAATACTGATTTAAACCAGCCCATCCCAAATTCAGGCAATTTAGAACGCTGGGCAGATCAAGGTGTGTTACTACTAAACTCTATTTTAACTGTCCGTGCACACACAGCTGCCTCACACCGAGGTAAAGGTTGGGAAACCTTTACTGATGCTGTGATTAAATTGATTTCTGATGAACGTGAACAAGTTGTTTTTATTTTATGGGGACGTTATGCGCAAAATAAGGGACAAGTAATTGATACAAAAAAACATTGTGTATTAAGTTCCGCTCACCCTTCCCCTTTATCAGCGCGGCATTTTTTTGGTTGTCGACACTTTAGCCAAGCCAATGCTTATTTAGCTAATACACAACAAACACCTATTGAATGGTAATATCTCCATTCCTGCTCCTTTGTTTTATTCCATATAACTAGTAGATTATTATGATGACACCCTCTTTACCGCATGACCTTGTGGAAACTGTTCGCTGTGCTTTGGCAGAGGATATTGGCTCAGGGGATATCACTGCACAACTTGTTGCGAAAGATAAACAGGCACAGGCGCGTATCATTAGCCGTGAACCTGCCATTATGTGTGGGCAAGCATGGGTAAATGAAGTATTCAAACAGATTGATGCAAATGTAAAAATTACATGGTTAGTTAATGATGGGGATGCTATAGCAGCAGATCAGGAATTGTGCCGTATACAAGGTAATGCACGCAGCTTACTCACAGGGGAGCGTACTGCACTGAATTTTATTCAAACTCTTTCAGCTACAGCAAGCCAAGCACATACTTATACACAGCGTATTGCAGATACTACAACACGGATTCTTGATACCCGTAAAACCATTCCTTGTTTACGTACAGCACAAAAATATGCAGTGGTTTGTGGAGGGGGAAAAAACCATCGTATTGGTTTATTTGATGCCTTTTTAATTAAAGAAAATCATATTGCTGCGGCTGGATCAATTGCTGCTGCGGTAAAGGTTGCACGTCAACTTGCTGCTGATTTACCTGTTGAAGTAGAAGTGGAAAACTTAAGAGAAGTCCAACAAGCATTGGATGCAAAAGCTGATATTTTATTATTAGATAACTTTAGTATTTCATTACTTTCAGAAGCCGTTGCACTTACACAACAACGAGCAAAATTGGAAGCATCAGGTGATATTACTTTGGATAATGTACGAGAGGTTGCTTTAACAGGGGTTGATTTTATTTCTATTGGTGCGATCACAAAACATGTACGAGCAACAGATTTATCTATGCGATTTATTGATTAATTGAAGTTATGCACTCATCAGAAGATTATGATATTTATAAAGCTGTAGCGGCATTGCATACAATGTCACTACAGCAAGTATCTAATAAACACAGATAAAATTTTTTACTCTAAATTATCACTGGTTTCTTGCTGTAACTCAATACTCCCCGTGCCTTTTAGTCCTGAATTACTGCCATATTGATTAGAAGGTGTCCCCACACTTCCTGATAAATCATTGCCTTCAATCACTAAGCGATATTCTGCATGACTTCCCCAGTTACTAGTGGTATGAGTGAAGGTATAGCCTCGTGTACGCTTTAAAGTTAATAAATGACGTGTACGACTGTCATGGGCTAATAAAATATCATCCCCTTCTTCCTCATTACTTAAACTTTCTTCTACTTCTTGGGCAGAAACCCATGTTGTTTCACCTTCTTCATCTTTAGTTGAATATTGCGTTTCTACATACCCTGCTAAATCAGCATGCAGCTCATTTTCAGGTTCTGCTTCTGTGGTCGCATGTTTAACTTCTGCAAAGACTAAACTATCTTGTATCATCTTAAAGTTTAGTGTGGTGGCATACACATGTTTACCTGCACTGTAATACTTGCCTGACCATGTTGTATTCAATAGTAATTGTTGTAATAAGGCAGCAGAAGGAAGCTGCTCTTCTACACGAAAAATAGAAAAAGTATTCTCATGTTGATTAAAACCAATATGGATTTTTTTAAGGATGGTATCATTTCCAGTGGTTACTTTTACAGCTGTTACAGCTAGTTCAAGCGGGGAGGATTGTGTTTGTAGTCCACTGTGACTAAAATCCACATCTGCTGCAAACACAGAAAGGCTTGTGCAACTGACAAGCCCAACTAAAGGAAAAAGGTATTTTTTTAACATTAGGGTTTTCACATCTATATTATTATTCAAATAATAAAAGTATACCACGCACAACGATGACACGATCTAAATCATGTCATCAAGGGATATTTCATCAACTTGTTTATGGATGCTTAAATAGCAAAATAAAGCTCATGCAACGCACTATCATCACCATAGTCAGTTTTACTACTTTGAATAGTTCCAGCATCCACTGCATTATCATCAGCTCGTGACTCTAATACGATAGCAATTTCATTAGGAATATTGGTAAATCCTACGTAAATACCACGGATATTTGTAGCTGGATTTGCAGTAGTGCTAGTAGAAACACCTGTAATCCCACCAAATGCATTTAAAGGCTGTTTAAAGGCTTCAGCGTCGCCCGCATTTGTAGACCCTGTGACTAAACCTGCATTACGTAAATGTAACCAAAACATACGGGTTTCTTCAGTATTTGCTGAACTTTCATCAAAAGCACCTGTAATAACCCCATTACCATTCCCTTTTTGGGTTGCCACTGTTAACCCAAAACGATCAACACGGTTATCATCTCCCGGAGTGGCTCGATAACGATCTTGGTAACTGTAAATAGCTGCTGCTACCCCATCAACAGAGTTTTCTAAATTTTTTACTTTTGCATTAGTAATAATTTCTTGCCCTTTTAAAACCCCACCTAAAAGTAACCCAATAATAACCAAAACAATAGCTATTTCCACCAATGTGAAACCTGATTGCTGTTTCATACTCAATCCTCCAACTTTCTACAATACAAGGAGGTGTATGCATCGCTTTCCATAGTATCCGCAAACAACCTACTGCTAAAAAATTAAAAATATTAATGCAATATACTATAATCCAATTTGTTTATTTATTTTTATTTTCTGATAATTGTTTTAATTTTTCATTTAGAAAGCTAATTTCATTATCATCAGTAATATAGCCTTTTGCTAATATCCCACCAATAATTTGCTGCGCTTGTTCCCACTCTTCTAGATCTTCAAGAATAAAAATATGCATTTCTTGTGCCCATGCAGGCATAGTGGGTGTGGCATGATCTGTTATCGCGCTTGCATACTGTAAAGCCAGTGGTAAATCATGTAAGCGATGCTTTGCCAACACTGTAGCATAGGCTAACCACTGCCAACGTTCACTAGGGTTTTCTAAAAACTGTGTGTAAACAAATGTCAACATTTGCCGCTGTTTTGCTTCACTTCTCACACGTGTATAAAGTTGACTACTTAAAAATAAGGGATATTGGGCAGCTGGGTCTTGTTTTAAAATAACTGTTAACCAATCCGTCAACTTATCATAATTCAATTGATCATAAGATAAAAATTGTCCTTTTTGAATATCTGCATTTTGTAACCATAAAGTTAAAATTTTACTCAGACTGATATTGTCTCCCATACTCATTATTTCAAGTATAGTTGTTGAGGGGGGAGAAGGTAATGATTTTATTTGAGTCGGTGCATCATAAAAATTTAAGTTTACAAAACTGATTTGTAGTATGAGGCATAAAAGAAAAAAAATAGGCATTCTTTTAGTTAAAAAAAATAAATTCTTCACTATACTCTAAACACCTATTCATAATTATTTTTGCCAGTTCATTATATTCTATTCTTCCTTAAAATTAAGATAGGTTTAGTTATTTACCTTGATTTTAAGAAGTGTTTTAAATGAACTGGCAATAAGTTTTTAGTGTTTAATTCACACTGTTTTAGCGATCTAAGGCAGTCAAACTGGCTTGAAGTTCATCAATAGATTTTCCTTTGAGTTCTTCTTCTTGCTTTGTATGAATCGCTTCTAAAATGCGTTGACGTTGGTTAGCGATATCAGCCTCTGCTTTACGTTTGGCTTGTTCTGCCATAATCACCTCGATAATGTGTTTGACAATATCAAGTTTAAATTTAGCGGCGAGAGCTTCAGGTTGCTCTGTTGGTTTCACAAAGCTATCTTCTGAATTTTCACGGATTGTACGTGAGAGTGACTTAGCCAGTGAATCCAGTGATAAGGTTTTTGGATTTTTGTGCTGGAGGGGTAAACTCCAAAGATCTTCAACAGTGAGCATCCCTTTAGGGGTAGAAAAACGTAATTTTTCACGTGAAGCTTTTTCAAATAAATCTGACATTATACGTTGCTCCTTAAAATTGTACTTTCAGTACTTGGTTAATACGTTGTCCAGTTAATTTAACGGTTACCATATCGTGGCGCGTAGAACTAAAACCAACCCCGCTTAATTGCTGAGCACTTGGTTCACATAAGGTTTTAGCCCCTAAAACTTCAAACACTTTACGGTGAGGCATTAACTTATCACATAGAAATTCGTTGTAAATTCCACGTGTAGGCAAAGGATTTAAACACTCATCTAATATAAAAAACCAGTGCTTGTTACCTATTTTTTGATCATCCCAATGGTTAGGGCTAAACATCACCATCTTCACATCACAATAGGCTTCGGTTTTGATACCCCAAGTATCTTGTGATAAACCACCAGAAACAATACCTTTATTCATATTAGACACTGTGATTTTTTTACCATCATACTGCAAAGTAAATACAGTAACTGTTGCCCCTTTCCCTTCTTGAACATCCGCAGTGTATGAATACTCTGTGATAACCCCATCACATTCAAGTTCTATACGAAAGCCAACATCTTTAGTTTCACGTTTCGCATAATTATTCACACAGATTTTATATGTGCCTTCACGTAAATCTTGACGGTTCCAACATACATTTTCAACTGCATCTCGAATACGCTCGGAACCTGCATTCATATCGACATCAAGCTTGCCACTTTTATGACCATAGTAGATATGATTACCTGATGGTTCATATACATGAATATCTAAATCATCAGTGTTAAACCAGTTAAGACTCACACGCAAATAGGCATCAGTACGCCCGCCTGCCCGTTTAACTTTCTCTTTAATCGAGTCCGTGACACCACCTGCATAACTCCATGCAAAGTTATTATCCCATTTAAACAACGGGCTTGGTTGGTCTGTACAGGCTGTGGTAACACTCACTAAGTTAGCTTGATGAGTATTTTCTATAAATAACTCTACTTTATCTGATTTAGGTAAGTAATGTGCCATAAAATCATCAATACTAATTTCACGGGTTGGGGTCTGTTTTTTATGTACTTTGACTTCACGCAGCAACATATTTTCAACAGAATCACGCATCATGCTAGAGGTATCACGATTTGCCCATAATACATTGTTCACACTCACATCTTCAGCCACAGCATAACGACGACGTAAAGCCTCTTCAAGCTCTAAAGACTGGATAGTTTTCATAGCTGATTTAACCATCCCCGTGGTGATAGGCGCATGTGTACGTTTGTAATTCGTTGGGGCAACCTTGGCTTCAAACAGGCTGACCGCGTCATCTAATGAAAAACCATCAGAAATATCTTCAGCTAAAGTACCAATCACTGTATTTTTAAATCGTGCCACAGGATGATGGACATGTGACCAAATAAAATTCTCTTGTTCTACTTCAGAGTCAATTTCATGATATAGACGGATAAAATCACTAAATACTACAACACTTTCTAAAAACTCTTCACCGCGATACAAAGAACCATTGTTAATTAAATCTTTCACGGTCTCTAACACTTCAGGTCTGAAATACTGTAACCCCGAACGGAAAACATGGGCGGCTGATGTAGCCTCCGCCCGCTGGGCTCCAATCTGATTCGTGACAAATTTATCGGGTAGTACGCACGAGAAGTGGTAGTTTTTACGCGTGCTCCCATCCTCAAGTAGCTGTATATTAGATTTGATAGAGACTTGCTTTTCAGGATTTAAGTATATCGTTTTAATATCATATTCATTTAATAAAGTTGATAATTTTTTAGCAATTGCGGCATAAGGTTCTTTAATATTAGGGGCATCCCACACTGAAACACGTTGACCTTTAATAATAGCAACTACACGACCTATATTATGTATAAAACGCTTACATGCATTACAGTCATGCTCTGTACGCTCTATTACCATTGGGTTATTTTCTTTAGAGAAGGAAGCTAAATAGGCATCCCACAGCGCATGTTTATTTATATCTAAAACGTAAAGGTCATGTTTAGCCATTTTATCAAAATGTACTCGTATATCATGAGCAAAATCTTTAAAGTTCATTTTTAATTTCCTTGTACTATTTGCAGTGATAAATATACAGCCTTAGTAGTGAGCTTTTTTAGCACAGTCAATAAGGCATATATTATGGTGTACGCAAAGTCTTTTCTGCGTTATAACCATTCTTTATTATGAATATAAAATTAACGTGTTATTT
>Ga0193964_1000418_pt1 | contig 20828 bp, 21 predicted proteins | sample FB_7_MG_FD_140323 | JGI IMG/M metagenome (GOLD analysis project Ga0193964, IMG submission 140323) | Microbial mat bacterial communities from the Broadkill River, Lewes, Delaware, United States - FB_7_MG | ecosystem: Environmental > Aquatic > Freshwater > River > Microbial mats | place: USA... | reverse complement strand
TCACAGTTGATGATCAGCTCTTGCATTTGCGCACGGTCATGGCTGTCGTGGATGGCACCAGCACGGAGGCCGTTACCAAGTGACAGGCAGACATCATATTTTTTCAGGATGTTGATGACACGGTCAAAGTGCTCATAAAGTGGGTTCTCTTTGTTGTTCTTTTCCATCCACGACACCATGGTGGTGCCACCTTTGGAAACGAGACCACCATACCGGTAGTTTTGCTTGCGCAAGCGCTCAATGGTGTAGCGGTTGATACCGCAGTGAACCGCCATAAATGCTAAGCCATCAGCACATTGCTTCTCGATCAGGTCAAACAACTCTTCAGGATCAAGATTGTCAGCACCACCGCGCTTTTTAGCGGCTTCGCAGAATGCTTGATAGAGGGGAACGTTACCCACTGGCACATCGACAGCGTCAATGACTTCACGACGAACACGATCTAAGTTACCGCCGACGGATAGTTCCATCAGGGTGTCGGTACCCGCTTCTTGAGCGACCTTGGCTTTGCGAACTTCAGCTTCGTAATCGATGATGTCCGATGACGTACCGATAGAGGCGTTGACCTTCGTGCGTAGCCCTTTACCAATGCCAACGGCTTTTGGCTTACTGTTGGTGTTGTAAGGGATAACGATCTTACCAGCGGCAATCATGTCTCGCATGTATTCAGGGGTGACGCCGTCTGCTTTAGCAGCTTCTACCATCTGTGGGCTAATCAGCCCTTTTACAGCTTGTTCAACTTGTGTAGCCATGTGATGTTTCTCCTTTAATGCGCTAAAATAGCGAGTAAGACGTTTAAATATTTTGAGGCTGAGTAACGGCGGCCTCTTCAAAGGTGGCAACTTCGGTTAAAATTGATACGGCGGCCTCGACAAGGTTCATGGCAATGGCACCACCCGTCCCTTCGCCTAGGCGTAATTGGAGGTCGAGTAGTGGTTGTTTATTGAGGTGTTCTAAAGCGATATGATGACCCTGTTCGACACTGCGGTGACCGGCAATCATGTAGTCTTTACTGGCAGGGCATAGGCTGGCGGCGATGAGTGCGCCTGCAGTGGAGATGATACCGTCGATCACCACGGGTTTCTTTTGGGCCGCCGCACCAAGGATCAGTCCAGCAATGGCACCAATTTCAAAACCACCCACTTTGGCCAAAACATCAAGGCCATCATCTGGGTTTGGTTGATTGAGTTCTAGCGCATTTTCGAGGGTGGTAATTTTTGCGTCGAGCTGGGCATCATCGAGTCCGGTACCGCGCCCTGTGACCTCGGCAATGGTGCGGTTGCACAAGGTGGCGATGATGGCACTGGATGGGCTGGTATTACCAATACCCATATCTCCCGTACCAAAAAGATCCGTGCTATCCGCAAGTTGCTCAGCAACCTCAATCCCTGCTTCAATGGATTGAATCGCTTGCTCGTAGCTCATAGCTGGCTGTTCAGCAAAATTGGCTGTACCAAGCGCTACTTTTTTGGTGATGATTTTACCGCTGGCTGACAACTCACTTAAGTCACCGGCAACCCCAGCATCAACGACAACCACCTTGGCACCAACTTGGCGCGCTAAGGCGTTAATACTCGCCGCTTCGTTGACAAAATTACGGACCATCTCAACGGTAACCGCTTGCGGGAATTTACTCACCCCTGCGGCAACAATGCCGTGATCGCCGGCCATGACCGCAATCGATTTGCGTTTGACCGTTGGCTGCATACTACTGGTCATTGCTGCTAAATCTTCGGCAAGATCCATCATTTGACCGAGAGCCCAATGGGGAATGGCCAGTTCATTTAAACGCTGATGAGCTGCTTGGCGCATGCTCGCATCACTAGGAGTAATTTGATTCAAAGTTGTTGCGAGCAACGATTGATTCTTCGATGTCATGAGGGGGCATTCTCCTTTAAAAATAGTGGTAATCCTGAAACCATCAGCACCACTTCATCGGCCTGAGCAGCAAGAGTTTGATTGCAGCGACCAACCAAATCGCGATAGAGGCGTGAGATCGCATCGGCAGGAACAATTCCCATGCCCAGTTCATTGGTAACGAAAATGATTGTTCTGTTACCCGCCATGCAGGCCTCAATAACCTGTTGGCACGAGCGAACAATGTGATCTTCAGTGAGGGTTTGATCTTGGCAGTCAGCCTCATAAAGAAGATTGTTGATCCATAGAGTGAGGCAATCAACGAGAACGACGGCACTGTCGGCGGTGTCTGTTAAGGCTTGAGCTAAATCCAGCGGCTCCTCTACGGTGAGCCATCCTTTGCCTTCACGTCGTTGTTGATGTAAGGCGATACGGCCATCCATTTCGGCATCTATAATAGGGCAGGTGGCAATGTAGCTGCGCTTACCTGCTAAGGATTCGGCACGTTGTTCAGCATAGCGACTTTTGCCACTACGGCTGCCACCACTGATAAATATAATGTTGTTCCTAGAGTTTTTAGTCATTGTAAAGCCCTGTTAAAACAGCATGTTGGTCTTGGATTGTTAATGTGATAAATGAACCCCTGTTGACTTCGAACTTTAAGTAATCTTGCTTGGCAAAACCGAGTAATTGGCAGAGCAGAGCGCGAATTACACCGCCGTGCGTCACTAAGGCGAGGTGACCAGAATAGCTATGAATCTGCGCGGCAATCTCAGTGATTCGTTGGTGAAAATCGTGCTGTGATTCACCTTCAGGAAAGCAAAAGTCTTCGGAATACGTAGCCCACTGATCAACCAAGTCAGGATCTGTTGAGCAGATCTGTTTAAAGGTTAATCCCTCCCATCGACCAAAATTCACTTCGTTCAATTGCAGCTTTATAGTGCAGGGTTTAGCCAAATGTTCGGTAATTGGAGAAACTGTTTGTTGCGCGCGTAGTGACGGGCTGCACCAGATAGCATCAATCTTTTGATCTGCTAGGCGTTTAGCAAGTCTTCTTGCTTGAGATCTTCCTTCGTTACTCAACGGCACATCGAGATGACCGATATAGCAACCATCGAGATCAGCCTCTAAGGCTCCATGGCGAATGAGAGTGATTTGTCTGTGTTTCAATGAAGTCCCCCAAGCAAAAAAAAATCCCCGCAACCTTTAATAAGGTTGCGGGGATTCCGTATTTAATCCGCGCGTTTGCTCTGTTATCTCATACCACGGAGATAAGCGAACAAATTAATCGGCCATGTATCTGACTTACGCGAGTCGATATGACTAACGATTACAGTGGCGGGTCCGTGACGGATTTACACCGTCTTCCACGATTCCGATTTATTTCTATGTGCTGCCACTATAGCAAAATAATCTGAGTTGTGTTGTTAGTTTTTCATAACAGCAAATCTTTATTGCATAGTGTTGTTGTTTGAATAATGCAAAGGGTGAACCAAAAAGTTTCACAGTTGTAATGTGATTTGTAACTGTTTGTTTTTGAAGCTTTTTTTGTCGCTTTTATCTTGAAAAAAGTTATTGAGTTTTTTTGTTTCAAATTGGAACACTTGTTCCAATTTTTACAGATGAATCCATTTAAATGACTCTTTGCTTCTTAAAAAGAACCATCGTCCTCTTGTGTGGTATGCACGTATTATTCGCTGATTTCATCACGATTTACAATTAGGTTTGTCCCTATTGAGTGGGGGGGGGAATCCCCCTGTCTATTTAGGGTTTTTCTTTTTCCCTTCTAGCTAATATTCATCACAATTCCATTGATTTCAGAAAGAGTTAACTTAGGTATTTGATCATTATGCGGGATATCCCTGCTGTCTGTATCGGGACTCCCCCCATTGTGTGTTTATGGTAAATGCGGGACAAAGAACGGGAGAAATTGAAATAGGTTGTCGTTACAACGTAAATGGACTTGAAGTCACTTATTACTATGTAAGGGGAAATGGTGTGGAGCTTCTGTTAGCCTGCTCAACTTTGATTATTATGGGCAGTCAAGTGGTGTGTTTCGTTATTTTCACGCGCCGTGTCGCACATATAGCACCATCATCAATGGGTGGTATTAAAGTTATAGAGCAGAGAGAAAAAGAGGTTTGCTTTGATTTGCTGAGTGGGTTGCCTGTTCAGTTTTTGTTTCACGACAAATTCGAGCATGCTTTAGGTCATGCTCATTATTGTAATGAAACTCTGGTTCTATTTCATCTTGATATTGATCGATTTAGAGAGGTTAACGAACAGTGGGGTTATCATTGCGGCGATCTTTTACTACAAAAGATTTCTGAGCGCCTGTTGGGACGTATTGGTTGTTTTGATGTGTTGGCTGGAACGAATGGCGATAAATTCATGTTTGTCTTTCCCGTACTGAACAGCATGGAAGAGATTAAGGTGATTGCTCAGGATTTACTCTCTGCGCTGTCACGACCTTTTAATATTGATGGTAATCGAATTGTTCTTACCGCTTGTCTCGGTATTTCTCAGAGCACGTCGAATTGTGACTCAGTCGAGGAACTTTATCGGCAAGCTGAACTTGCAATGCGTTCAGTTAAGGCTGGTGGTGGTAGTTGTTATCGGTTTTTTACACAGGATATGCTTGATCAGCGGATTGAGCATTATGGAATGATAAATCGTTTAACTCATGCTCTTAGAAGTAATGATTTCCACTTAGAATATCAGCCCCAGCTTGACTTGAAAACAGGAAGAATTGTTGGTGTTGAGGCGCTTATTCGTTGGTCGCATCCCGAGTATGGTGTGGTTTCTCCAGAAAGGTTTATCCCCATTGCTGAGAAGTCAGGGCTTATCGATGGTATTGGTGAATGGGTTATCTCAACTGCTTGTAAGCAACACGTAAGTTGGCGAAACCAAGTGTCTTCACCATTACGAGTGTCGGTCAATCTATCCTGTTGGCAAGTAATGAAGTCTAAAATTGTACCAATGGTCAAAAAAATTCTTACTGAAACAGGAATGGAACCATCAAGGCTTGAACTTGAACTGACTGAGTCCGTTTTTTTAGAAGATGTTAAATGTAACATTGAAACCCTTAATGAACTTAAAGCGCTTGGCGTTAGTTTAGCTTTAGACGATTTTGGTAAAGGATATTCTTCGTTAGATTATTTAAAAAAAATATCCTTTGATCGCTTGAAGATTGATCGGAGTTTTATCTCCGACGTTCTTGATGAGAAGAAGAATGGTCTCATTGTTGAGTCCATTTTGATGATGGGTAAATCTCTCGGTATTCCTATTGTTGCTGAGGGGGTTGAAAATTACAACCAACTCGAATTCTTATATTCACATAAATGCGATGAGGTTCAGGGTTACTTAATTGGGCGGCCTATGCCAGCGAGCGAATTTTCATTGTTATTGCAGGAAGGATGTGACTCTCAAGAGCAACCGATTGAAGATTGTAGAAAGTTTTTAACTTTTGAAAGTTTTATGCAACGAGAAGGTGTGTTGTCGCACTAATTTTTTGGCTTCAACATTTTTTAAGTGGTCTGACTTTAGGTAAAGCCTGCTTGAAATAGAAGGTTTTCTTATGAAAAGAGAAAGGAACTCAGTATGTTTAAAACAGTAGCAATCACGTTGAAGAGGCTTACTTTTCTATTCGTATTTACAATGTTAATTGGCTTAACGTCTTCTTTTGCTGGCGAAGTTTCACCTGCTGAATTGGTTGCAACGGTGAACGGTTCAGCGATTACAAAAAAAGAATTTGATCTAGAAATGACCCTTGTTGTTGATGCGTATATGGATATGGGGAAAAAGGTCGAGGGTAAGATTAAAGAGTTTATTGAGCAACAAATCTTGAACAACCTCATCAATGCAGAACTGTTGTATTTAGATGGTTTGAACAGTGGTATTAGTGTGTCTCAGCAACAATTAGATGATGCGTTGAAAGAGTTTAAGGCGCGATTTCCAAGTGATGTTGAATATGAACAAATGCTAGCGGATTTTAGTTCAACAGAGTCTGAGATTATCATTCAGATTAAAAAAGAGATTGTTGCGCAACAGTTTATTAAAGATACGTTTGTTAAAGCTGTGAATATCGAAGAGAGTGACGTTCGAGCTTACTATGATGAACACGTTGATGAAATGGTTGAGCCAGAACAGGTGCAAGCCTACCATATTTTAATATCAGCTGGTCCTGATGCGAGTCCTGCTCAAAAAAATGAAGCCCGTAAGGAGATGGAGCGAATTCACAGTCGTATCGTTGATGGAACCGATTTTGATACGATGGCACGAACCTATTCAATGTGCCCCAGTAAGGAAAAAGGGGGAGATTTAGGCTATGTCATGCGAGGTCAAGATGATGAAAATTTTGAAAATACATTGTTTAGCCTTGCAGCAGGTGAGGTAAGTCAAGTTATAGAAACTTTAAATGGTTATCGTTTGGTTAAAGCTGGAGATAAAAAAGCTGCAAGGGTGATCACCTTTGATGAATCAGACGAAGAGATTCGGATGTTCTTAAAGAAGCAAAAAATCAATCAATTGCTATCTGAGTACATTCACGAACAAAAAAAATCAGCTAATATTGATATTTTACTCGGTAATCAATCGGCGTAATTTGTCTCTTAAATGGTTGAACTTCTAACATAACTGATAAAAGATATTTTTTAGCTATCCACGTGCTGCCCCCTCCCTCCCCCGGTATCATACTTCCTTCAAATCTGATGCTGCGGGGGCAGCTTTTTTATACTGACTTGACACCCTGGTTTTGTTGACACTGTGCCTAAATCTGATGTGTCTTTGCGCCTCCCTTCTTCAGTTTTAATCAAGATATTATCCCTATTTACCAATAGTTAAATCATCATTACATTTTTTTATAGGGTTTTCCCTACCGTGCTTTGGGGGGCGAACCCAATTGTTTCATTTTGCCATATAGCCAATTATGTAAAGGCGGGTAGGGGTCATATCGTTGTGACTTCTGATGTTGCGCACGACCAGTGCGATCCTTTTAATTGGGTGAATTATGGGAAAAATAAAACGCTTTAGATTATCTGAAAGTCAGAAGTTTATCGTTGCAGGTGCAGGACTGATGTTGATGTTGTTTGGCTTGGTTGTTGCGGAAAATAAAAGTACTGAGGAGTTATATCAGTGGAATAGATCAACTGAGTTAACTCAAGCCTCAGAACGTACTGGTGCAGCGGAAACTACGCCAACAGAGTCACAGGTGATCGCATTACTTGATGCGGTAATTGATCCTGAGTTGGGCGTGAGTATTGTTGATTTAGGATTAATTTATGAAGTTGCGGTTGTTAAGGGTGTGGTCAAGATTGTGATGACCTTAACCAGTCCCGCTTGCCCTTTAGGTAAAAGTATTCTTGAAGATGTGCGAGAAATGCTGTTTTCAGACTCATCTGTCGAAAATGTTGATCTAGTTCTGACTTTTAGTCCCGCTTGGACCACCGATAACATGTCAGAGAGTGCAAAAAACCATCTGTTAGGCCTCCATACGGATGCAATTTTGTCTCAGGGGGGTGAAAATCATGATTGATTGGATTGATCCAACCGTTAACGGATTTATGCTTGGCCTGACTACTGGGCCAATGTGTTTTACCATGTGTATGCCGATGTTGATATCGGTCACCCTTGGGGGCGAAAAACTTCAAAATAACCGAATATGGATATTCATTGGTAAATTTGCCGCAGGCAGGTTTGTTGCCTATCTTGGTTTTGGCATTTTAGTGAGTCTTTTAGGGAAATATTTAGGTAGTGTCAGCCATCAAATCAGTGCTACCGCAACAGTCGTACTCTCCATCATTCTTATAGGTTACGGACTAGGTCTGAAGTTACCCCATGTTGGCCTATGTAAGATAGCCAATCGTTCATCTGAACATCCCCATTTTCCAACATTGTTGGGTTTTCTTACTGGACTAAATATCTGTCCACCATTTTTACTAGCAATCTCCTATACCCTGCAACGCACTGTATCACCGATGTTTGGCATTCTTTTCTTTATGTCTTTCTTTGTTGCGACATCCCTCTATCTACTGCCTTTGGGAATTATTGGTTATTTCCCTCGTCGTGATCGTCTGTTGCTGTTTGGAAAAATTGCTGCGGTAGGGGTTGGTTTGATTTTCTTTGTTCGCGGTGTCTCAACCTTATTGTTGTGATGAATAATGGAAAATACAGTAACTAAGCCAGTTGTTAAGAGGAAGATTATGGAGATTTTATTTTTTTATTTAACCGCTTGTACGTTCATGGCGATCTCTTCAGTGCTTGCTGGTTTGCAGTGGAATGAAGCGAATGGTGTGCAGGAATACTTGCGTTTGGTCCTGATTCAAAAACCATTCATTTTGCTAATCACTCTGGCAGTTGTTGTGCTGTGTGGCAGCTTAACTCAATTAGGAAAACATCATTTCAATCTGTCTTATTACGAAATTTCAATCATCTGGTTTGCAACATCTTGGGTGGGATTAGTCACCTTATGGCTAGTCAGTGGCATTAAGCCGTCTCCTCCTGAGTTGTTAGGAGTGGTGTGTTGTCACATCGGCATGGGTATTTCAACATTCTATCGAGTCACTTAATAGAGCGTTGCTTTATTTCACAAAGCTAGGTTGGAGGGATCTAGTGTTGTCCCTGTCAGAATGAGACTTATGCTGCATTGTTCAACGATTTCTTCAATTACATGAGAGGAGTTAAAGACACTTATCAGGTTTGGTCAGCCACATGCGTAGTCAAGTTTTAACGTAGTCTGGAATACGCCGTTGGGCTGTCTTTCGGCAGACTCCAGAACAAAATTTAGACGGGTCATCAACAACAATTTGATTGATATCGTCTAAGGAGGCAAAGGAATGCAAGAAAAAACTAAAAAGTACGTATTAATTGGCCTTTTGGCCGCAACAGCTGTTGCGTTGATCTGGTTTATTGCTGATCTTCACATCAATGCACTATTTGCCACGGTGGTCGGTGCAGCTGTTTCATTGGCGTGGTGGGGAACAATGTTGTCCGTCACAGTAAAAGCAAGACGTAATGCCATTCTCGTTATGGGTGGTTTTTGGACCGTTATTGCTTTTTTCATGTTTTTCCCCTTTCCAGCTCCTGAAGCGCCGCAATATGTGGTGGGTGAAGTTCATCGATTCAGCGAAATGAATCATGGTTTCGGCCGTGCATACATGGGTGTTCTAGGGCCGAATCTTGTTAATCACGGTTATGTTTACACCAACAAAGACCTTGTTGAGCCATTAGCTGCGGTACGAGGTGGTAGAAAGCCAAGTTTTACCTGTGGATATCCATTATCACGGGCTTTATTTGGTGGCACAACATTGATGGATGGTCTACGTGCACCGAATCAACTTAGTGGTGAACCACGTCGAATCACTCCATACCCGTGGACAACGTTTGAAGGTGCAAAACGTGACCATAAGCTCGGTTGGAACGAAGGCGATGTACTTCTAGCTGATGTGGCAAAAAAAGTTGGTTACGAAAAAGCCCGTTATACCGAAGAAGAAAATGCCTTGATGATCAAGGAGATTGGCTTGTGGCTCGGATCAGAGGCTGTCGGTATTTGTAAGGTCGATCCGCGCTGGTATTACTCGCACGATATTATGACTGCTGGAACCCCATTGCCACTTGAAGAGGTTCGCCAGTTAACCAATGGTATTCAGGTTTATACCGACCAACGTTGGAAGCGAATTCTCGCTGATCCTGGTAGTGGCTGGTGGAGTATCTCCAAAAGTGGTCAAGCCTATAGTACCAGTGCATGGATTGCTGTGCGATTAGCACAAATGCTGCGGGATATGGGTTATGAAGCCCGCGTTGGTCATGGTGGTATCGATTATGAAACCATTGAAACACCTTTCTCAATTTATACCGGTTTGGGTGAGTATGGTCGTTTAAGTGACGCTGTTGTACCAAGTGTTGGTGGTTTACGCTTTAAATCGGCAACCATTCTTACTGACTTCCCCATGCAGGCAGATCCAATCCGTGAATCTTACGGTGTTACCCGTTTTTGTGAACACTGCAACCGTTGTGCCCGTGCCTGTCCTGTTGACGCGATCCCTCGTGGTGAGCAAACCGTGGCAAACGGAGTACAAATGTGGCACGTCGATAAAGATAAATGTGCCCGTTTCCGCGTTGGTAACTTAGGCGGTAACTGCTGTAACGAGTGTCTCAAAAACTGTCCATACAATAAGCCTCAAAACCTGTTTCACCAACTCGGAAGTTACATGACCAAACATTCGTATTTAGCACCCGTTCTCTTTGGTGGTGTTAATGGCGTTGGTTTAGAAAATTGGTTGGATTATGAAAACTCACATCTCTCTGGTGAATTCGGTGTCAACCGTCCTGCTCGTTGGATTGTTGAAAATGAAGGGTTTACGAATGTGTTCCCACGTCAAGTTGGCCGGTATATCTACCTCGAAGAAGACCGTAGTCCACATGAAGAGTGGTCAACAGGTGTTGGAGCCAAAATGGGTAAAATCGGCCTGACATATCGCGGTGAAAAATTTGGTGAGATTGATCAACGATTCTTCACAAGTGACGGACGTCCTCGCAATGTTCATCAAGATTATCCCGCAGGTGAATTGAGTGATCATGAGCAAAATATTGGTGAGGTTCTAACCGTTGAAGAAGCTCGTCGCCGCTTAGACGCTGGGGAAGCATTCACCGGTGGTTGGTATCACGCTGATGAAGATGTCTATCCACCTCGATCGAAGTACGAGAAGGGTCTGTGGACATACGAGGAAGCAATCGAAGACTGGACTAAACATTAAAGGAAGGGAAAAAGACTCATGTCCCTAAATATAAACATTAAGAAAAAAGAATTTTCATTGAATCTGAAGTGGTACGAACTCTTCGGTTGGCTGGTCATCTTAGGCATGTTTGCCTTTGGTTGCTGGGGATTCTACGACGGCTTGGCAATCGGTAGTGCACATGCTGGTTGGAAGTTCTTGCTCATGTTTGTCATTTTTATCTCACCAGGCGTTGCGATCATGCTGCTGTGTAAACCACGACCGGAACAAGAAGTTGATATGCGACAAGAGATCCTCGATTAGAGTGATTTCGTAACATAAAGGGGCTCCCCGAGAGGGGCACAAGAGAATAAAAGAACCATGTTTCAAAAAGAAAAAGGATCAGCAATCTCTAACTCTGGGGAGCCCGTTTTTAGTATAGATCAACAACCGTCTGAGAATCAACTAAGAGGTGACCAATGAAAGTAAAATGGAACAGTTATGAATTGATGAGTGCGCTGCTACTAGTGATAGCGGCTGGTAGCTTGTTCTACTTTACCGCTACATTTGTCGCTGAAAAACGGATTCGTGGTGTTTATTTGTGTGCGTTTTTCACGTTTGGAAGCGTGATTTATTTGAAGATGTTTTTGAATTGGCATCGACGAGGACAATTGTCGAATGCTCGCAGTCAACGTAAAATTAAGTGGTGTTTGGTCTCAATCTTGTTGTTCGTTATTGCCTTACTTAGCCCAACTCATGGGTTGATTTTTAGTGAGACCGACGCGAACGAATATTGTGGCGGCACACCTCTTATTGGTGAAGAAGTACCGATGGATGCAAGAGATCAGGCTGGTACTGAGTTTTATGTCAAAAATAGCAAAGCTTTAGCTGGTGTCGAAGAAGACAGCGAAACATTGAAATTTAGTATTTCTGATGTATGTGTCGGCAAGGTTGCACACCGTATCGAACGAGATGGCCCTGTTAATCCTAAAAAAGCAGATATTGTCGATAAAGAATTATTGACAGCTCATATCAAAGAACAAGCACACGCTTATGGTTCCTTGCTTGTCGGTATTGCTCCCCTGCAACAAGAATATATTTTTACCCATAATCATGTGGGAAGTCGTATCACTCTAAACCACACCACTGCCATTGTCTTGGGTCAGGATGTTCCTTATGCCATGACGGGCCCCACAACACCGTTGCCGTGGGAGGACCTTTATTCTGTCGTCCCAGAAGAGTTTGCCGCAGCCCTTTCAGGTATCGAAATTCAGTCAACACGAGTCGTCGATCCTGCGGAGGTAGAAGAGGTTCGTCAGGCTTTTAAGTTTTTTAGCGAAGGTGGTCAAACCGCAGTGGAATTAGCCAAGTATATCCGTGCTCTTGGTTATCAAGCTCGAGTTCATTATACCCGTTGGAGCGATGTGCAGATCATCCCTTTAGCTATTCGTGCAGGTTTAGGTGAGTTGTCACGAAATGGGATGTTGGTAAACGATGTCGTCGGCCCACGGGGGAGTTTTACTGTAGTGACTACGAATCTTCCTTTGCTTACAGATAGTCCAAATAGTTTTGGTGTCAAAGAGTTCTGTAAGGTGTGTAAAAAATGTGCCGAACGCTGCCCAGCTAAAGCGATCTCATTTGGTGATCCTCAACCTGTACGAGGAGCACTTAAGTGGGCTGTCGATGGCGAAAAGTGCGGTGAATATCTGCTAGACAATCCCAAGTGCATGGCCTGCATTGGCTCGTGTCCATACAATAAACCACCATCATATATGCATCAAATTTCAACTTTTCTTAGTTCAAAAAAATCACTTTTAGCTAACTACCTCTTGGTTCTATTGGATGATCTTGTCGGTTATGGTACGCCCAAACCTATCGCTCTTTCTCAGACTGAAAAGGATGCTTAAACATGTCATGGAGAACGGGAATAAGTGTATTTTTTTCGAAGTTTTTTCGCTCAAATCTCGGACAAATGCTGGTTGCAGGACTGATTGCAGGTGGTGCATTTAACGTGGCTTTTGGTGCGAATGCCGTGCATTACGAAGGGCTGTTAGGTGGAGTAGTCAGCGGATACTTAACGTATTTGATTGGGGAGTGATTGTAACCATATGTGGAAATTTATTTTTGAAATACTGCCTCAGTGTCTTCTTATCGGTCTCGGACTCTATTTAGTTCTTGCCCCATTGTGGCAACGGGGCACAGAGAATGCCGATTCGAATCTTGAAAATAATACTTGTCAAGGTGGTTGTGGGTCTTGTTCATCACAAACACCGCCAATATTCACACTCAAAGAACAGGGGAGTGAACGTACAAGTGAGGATAAAAAATGTTAGGTGCGATTTCATTAATTTTTTTCATATTGATTATGGTGGCCTCAGTGCGCAAATGGGTTCGACAAGATGTTTTACCTTTGCAGTCGTTGCTTGTCATTGGCAGCCTGATCCTTGTTGGCCTAAGTTTTTTGTTTAATCATTCATTTGACCATTCACGGTTTTTTGCTGCGACATCGTTGCATCCCATTACCGCAACAATTGCTGGATTTATGTTGGCCGGTGCTGTGGAATCCGCAGGTGGTTTTGCCGCTGCAAGTCAGTTACTTATCCGTTGTTCACAAGGATTTTTAGGCTTATCAGGAACGGTGTTGTTGTTGGTAAATGTGCCGTCAATTTTTGCTATGCCTTGTGGCCGTGTATGGGCAGCGGCTTTGATCCCTGCGGCGTTAATGTTTGGTGTTGAACTGGTAAAGGAGTGTGGCAATCCCGCTTTGATGCCAGCAGTGGTATTTAGCTTAATCGTTAATGCCGCAGCTTCATGTGGGCCATCACCATTGGGTGGAATCGGCATGATCGCTGAAGGAACAGGTGGTTTTGATCTGCATAGTTTTTCAAATCCGCAACAATTGTCAATTATGGTTATGACCGTTTTAGTTATGGTTGCCATGGTTAAAATTGTCAAACTAGATGTCAATATTTGTGGCTTAGCTCAACAACTCAAAGCACGAACATTCTTACCTGAAAGTGCTTATTTTTCGTTCTTCCTTTATGTTTTTGGCCTTGCTGCGGTGTTTATTGTTGAGCCACCAGTGCCAATTCAGACTCTGTTATTACTCCTTACTGCGCTGGTGATGCTTGTGGGACAAGTTAGTTTTCGCCGCCTCCTTTCTGGTCTTATTATCCACCCCGTAACAGCGATGGTTGCAGGTTTTATGATGGCTGGTGCTCTGCTCGTTACGGGCGGTTTTGACAGTTTAACAGCGCTATTGAATTGGTTTGCTGTCCATACGTGGCTTGGCTATATCGGCGTTGCGGTGTTGCTTGTTTACATTCCCCTTATATTCCCTTTGCCCTGTGGTCGAATTGCTGCCGCAGCCCTATTGCCAGGGGTAATGATGTTTGGCCAACAGGTGAGCCTTATCACCGGTGTAGAGCAATGCTTACCCGCCATGATGGTCGCCTTTATTCTTGCCTGTGCCGCTTCGTGCGCACCTTCACCATTGGGTGGAATCGGCGGGATAGGAGAGGGGAATTTGCGATTGAAAAGTGGTCTGGCAGGTCGTGGTTTGCAGTTAAGTATTCTACTTAGCCTGCCCATTTCAGCTTTGATCGTATCAGGTCTTGGTTTGTCAACTGAGATGTTTCGTTTTGCAGAATGGATTCTTGCTGCATCACTAGGAATGGTTAGTGGGGTCGTTGTTAACGTAATCGTTGGACAGAGGTTCTATCGCCCAGGCGGAATCTTTAGTGGGCTCGTCGTAGCTGCTCTGATGATGGTTCTGTAGTGACTGTTTTACCTCTTAATAAAGAATGGAATGGTGGGTCGTTGATGAAAAAGAATCTGCTGAAAGTCAATACCTGTTGTTATTTGATTATTGCTGCTTACCTACTAATAACGGTTAGTAACGCCGTACGTTCAGGTTTTCCGTGGGCAATGACTTGTTATAGCTGTCTGCTGTGTCGCCAGTCTTGTCCGCTTGGAATTGATCCCCATGGTTTTATCTCTGCTGCGAATACCGATGACCCAAATTTGTATGTAACAGCATCAAATATCCGCATTCATCTTAATCAAGCTATCGAAATTGATCCTGATATGCAGGTCAGATTTCGTAACCAACCCGTGGTTAAAGCAAAAACAGCCTTGGCTCAGGGCGTTGAACCTGAAGCAGAAGTCACCGTATTGAAAATGCACGCCAAGGATGCCGCATCATTTTGCCCATTGTGTGGCAATTGCAATAAAGCCTGTCCGATTACTTTGCCGTTAATGAAGATTATTGAAGACCTAAAGGATGATGGTGAATTCAATGGATAAAAATTCGCAAACAAGAGCAGGCATCTATCTATTGTTGGTTTCTGTGGCAATTACGATTGCCATCTACCTTATTCAAACTCAGTTGGGGTGGGATTTTAAAGGGACCTATCCAGGTGTTGTGCCGCTGATTCAGGCTGAATATACCTTTGAGGCCGATAAAATCACGATCCAGCTGTCACGGCAATCTTCTGTGCCGCAAATTGTGGTGTTTGCTTATGACGACCAGAACCGTCAAGTGGTGATTATGAAGCCTGTTTACGATAAGCGGGTGGAGGTTTTCCCTGGGGATAGTGCTGACTATCTGGTGAATATGGACGGAACAAAGGTTAAAGATTTTGAAATTCTTAAAAAAACGACAGGTCTCGAATCACAAATTGACATGTTCAATTTAATACGTGCAGCCCATCAAAGTGGCAAAAAGTATGGCATTCAAGAATGTCTCTATCCAGTTTGTACCATTTGTTTGGACGTATGCCCTGTTGTCGATAACGGAGTGGTGCAAGTGAACACTGAAGAGGATGGACGTTTCCATCCTAAAATTACTATTGGTGGTTGTCCTCGTTGTGGCATGTGCTTCGAATTGTGCCGTATGAAGGTGATTTATAAAAGTAATTTACGTCAGACAGTTAGACCCGAATACCTTGAAGAAGATACAGGCACGCCTTCTTCTTCAAATAATAACTAGGAGCCGATATTTACAATGTTTATTGCATTTTATACCGCCTGCGTTTTGTTGCCGATAGGACTCCTCATTTTTTTGGTTATTGAGTTGTTTTTGCATAAGAGCCCCCAGGTAATTATGTGTACTGAATGCCAACAATGTGAGGCGGTTTGTCCGCTAAGTAGTCAGGGCTGCCACCCTGTTCAAATTATGCAAGCCGCTAAAAGTGGGCTTCATTACGAGGGCTTAGATGAAAGTGCCGTGAGTTGTATTCGCTGTAAAAAATGTCAGCAAGCTTGTCCTCGTGGCTTAGCTCCTTATCTCGAACTCGATAAATGGGAAAAGGCGCAACAGGTTGAGTCGAACGACAATGTGTCGCAACTACATAACTTTGTTAATAAACATTCCGTATGACAAAAACGTATTCAAATGGTTTGGGTCAAATTGACCCATTAGTGTCTCAGGGGGCTGTCCTCTGAGAGTAATAATATAAACAGCAAGAAGGGAGAAACACGCTATGCCAAGATTCAATGTAGGTAAAACGCTATGGGGGTGTATTTGCGTCCTCGCTCTATTGGCAATCACTGCTCAAAGTTGGGCAGCGATCGAGTTCTTTGGTACCGCTAAAATCAAACCAACGTACTATACTAATTTTGATTTTAATGATGATACCAATGATGCACCTATTGCCAATGAAGGAGGCTTGACAAAAGGTGAACAAATCCGTGCTGAATTACGATTAGGATGGAAAGCGTCGGGAGAAAAATGGAAGATCAAAATGATAGCTGAAGCGGATGTTCAGTATGAAAAAGATACCGCTGACCGTTCATACTATGTCGGGGCAACAAAGGAGGCACAGCCAAATTCTGGGGCAGAGTTTGGTATTGAACGCGTAGAACTTCTCTACAAATTTTTACCGCAATTAGAGCTTGAAACTGGTTGGGATATTCGCTTTTTAGATATCCAGTCTGGTGGACTTCTTTATGGTGACGATCATCCATTCTTTGGTTTTCGTGGCAAGCTCTCAGATACAACTAAGTATGAATTGCTCTATATTCCTATCCAAAACCGTGTGTCGCTCGCAACAGATCCTATGGAGTCTTCTGAGGCAAACGACTGGCGTGTTTACAGCTTGAAAGTTGGTCAAAAATTTGGTGGTATGACAGTTAGTCCTATCCTTGCTTTAAGCGACAACGATTCAATGAATGCCGAAGTTCTTTACTACGGTGTTGAAGCTGTTGGTAAAATTGGCATGTTTAAGCCTAGTTTTGAAATTCTTTGTGCAGATGGTGAATTCGATGATGCCGCAGGTGGTGCAGATATCAGCGCCTTTGCATTTTATGCCGGCGTAGAAGCTACTGTGAACAAAGCATTTAATCCTTATGTTGCCTTCCGCTACACTTCTGGTGATGACGACGCTAGCGATGACGATGTTGAAGGTTGGATCGGAATCGTAGATATCGGTCGTTTTAGCGGATTGATGGGTATGGATGGTGGTATCCTCGGAGAAGACCTTTCACAAAGCTATGGCGCTACTCTTTACTCTTACTCTCCAGAACGTACATCAAAAAATCATGTTTATGGTGGTATTAGTAACCGTGGTTCAGGTGACAATCCTGGTCAAAAAATCGTTGCATTCGGTACCAAGGGTGACCTGAGTGAACTTGTTCCAAACTTAACCTATAAAACTCAGGCTTTTTTCATCTGGTATGATGAAACAGATAACCTTGCCAATGTTGCGAATCCAGCTAAAAGTGTCGATGACTATGCAGGTACAAGTTTTGACCTTCAGCTTAAATATGCTTTTTCAAAAGAGTTCTCAGTTGATTACATTTTCTCCACGTTCATTCCTGGGCAAGGAATGGAGGACCAACTTGATTCTGATGATAACGCATACGTGAACATGCTGACCTTAGCTTGGAGTTATTAAGTAAAGAAATGACGCAGTAATGTGATCGTTGATTGACCCAACCAGCCAACTTCAAGTGATGTTGTTGCTTGTGGTTGGCTGGTTTAATGAGTATTGAAATTGAATTAATGATATGGTTGGTTTATACTAAATTATCGTGTTAATTTATTGATTATAGGTCGTTTTATTCTTTGACAGTTGTTGATTGAAAACCGATACAAGACAAGGGGCATGAATTGATGTTAGAAAATCATAAGTTAAGCAATAGAAAATTTGTGTTAGTCGGTCAGTCTTCAAGTTGGGCACCTGCAACGATTGTCGATCTTTCGATATCCTTTAGAGAGATTGGTCTGACGCTGGTGGCCGTTTTATCCCCCGATTTAACTCAAGAGGATCAATTGATGGCGCAAGAGAAAAATATTGCTTTACCTGCCACGATTGAGGAACTTTTCTATCGAGACGATATCTCCTTTGTTATCGATTATTCGCAAGATGATGAGGTTTATACTCAACTGTTAGAACACTGTTCCATCGATGTTGAAATTATCTCCTCTTCACTGGCGCGTCTACTTATGCCTGTTGTTCAAAGTACGGTTCGCAGGTTGACAAATTACAATACAATGATTGATGAGTTTCGTGGAAAGGCTGCAAAGTACCAGGGCCTTTTTGATAACTCAGTAGTCGGTTTATATCAGACACGAATCGAAGATGGTATGTTGATCGTGGGAAACCGTAAGCTAGCCGATATCTTCCATTATGATAATTATGAACAGTTCCTTGTTGAGCACAACGCTGTCACCAATTTTGTTGATCCTGCTAGTCGCGACAAACTGTTTGTGTTGCTTTATGAGAATGGTAGCGTTGATGATTTTGAAGTCCAACTCAAGCGTAAAGATGGCACACCATTCTGGGCATGTATGTCTGCGCAACTGTTTCCTGAACGTGGTTATCTTCAGGGGATGATCCTAGATATTGATCGTCGACGACAATACGAAATGCAAAATAAATTATTAACGCAACGCATTTTTACCATTCAAGAGGAACGTAAGAAAAAGCTTGCCCAAGATCTGCACGATGAGTTGGGGCAAAAGTTAACGACTTTACAGTTAGGAATGGGGAAACTAAAGCAACTTATTTCAGGTCAATTTCCACAACAAAATGGGTTGTGTGAAAAAATGATGACGGAGATTGAGCAAATAGGGATTAGTGTTCGGCGAATTTCATCGAATTTAATTCCAGATATTCTTGAACGATTTGGGTTGGTTTTGGCTATTGAAGCTTATGTGCAGAGTTTTACCGATCAGCATCCAGAAACTAAAGTAACGTTTTGTAGTATGGGATTTAAAAAGAGGATGCCCGCTGAAATTGAAATTGTTTTATATCGCGTTATCCAAGAATCATTAACTAATATTTTAAAATATGCTGAAGCTGAGAAGGTTGAAATAAATTTAACATGTAATTGCCCAAATGCTATTCTGACTATTAAAGATGATGGCATCGGCTGCGATCTTGCGACTGCGATTGATTTGGCGATTAAGGAGCACGGCGCCATCGGTTTATTAGGGATGCGACATCGTCTTGAGTCTATTGGTGGTAAACTTCATTTGCAATCCACTCTTGGCAAAGGAACCTTGGTTCGAGCTCAAGTACGAGTTCAGGAGGACTGTTGATGGATAAAATTAGAATTATGGTGATCGATGACCACGATATTGTTCGCCACGGTTTGCGAGAACTGTTAGCGGGTCAACCTGATATGGATTTGGTCGGCGATGCGATTAATGGTCAAGATGGTATTGATCGGTTGCGTGATTTTCAACCCGATGTTGTCATTACTGATATTGCTATGCCAGTGATGGATGGCTTGACTGTCGCTAGCTTAGTACAAGAGATTCTACCCGATGCACGTGTCGTCGTATTCTCGATGCACGACAAAGAGGCTTACGTGAAGCAAGCCCTTGATTGTGGCGTTCTTGGTTATATTTTAAAAACATCACCGAGTTCAGAGATCCTTAAAGCGATTCGTGATGCCTATAAGGGGGAATACTTTCTCAGCGCCAATGTTGCTTCTGGGGTGATTCAAAAATTTTTGGGTCGAAGAACAGATGATGAGGTAAAAAAAAGTGGCTATGATCTTCTGACTGAGCGGGAACAGGCAGTGTTTCGGCTTATGGTTGAGGGCAAGACAATTAAAGTAATGGCTGAATTGTTTTGTTTGAGTCCAAAAACAATTGAGAAACACCGATCAAATGTGATGAATAAGTTAGAGCTACATTCGTTGATGGACCTTACTAAATATGCCATGAAAATTGGTATTTTAGATCCTGAACTATGGAAAAATCAGTAATTAGAAACTAAATTGATCTTTTTATATTGATACTTTCAATGAGATTGAAGTGAAATATCAACCTTTTATCATTGCTTATACGGGTTGTAATCGCATAAAATGAAAAAATGACTCAAAATTCACGACTAGGACATCTACTCTCAATATTTAGCCTTATCGCCATACTTCTGGTGGCGCAAACCAGTGGCTATAATTACGTCTGGTGTTTTGGTACGGATGGTCATACAGCGGTTGAACAAGCACATAGCTCTTGTTGCGAGCACGATACGGAGCACCATGCTGAAGTATCGTCGCATCATGAACACAGTGAGATTTCCAATGATCATTGTGGCCCCTGTTTAGATCTACTGCCGAGCAGCCATTATGCATCCAACCGTTTGCGTGATGATCTACTGTCATTCCATTCCTTGACGATTGCACCACCCGTTGTCGAGCCTTTTTTACGTGTGGCCTCGCTGCCATTACAACCTCAGATCGTTATTGCCGATGTTGCGCCACGCATCCGTGACCAGATCGTTCACCACCGTACGATTGTCATGCTCAACTAAGCAAGACCCCCTGAGTTTTACCCTTTAACGTTACAAACCAATTACGATATTTATACCTAAACGGAGGTACAACTATGCCTGAACAGGCGAAGTTTACTTTTGTTGCGTGGGTTGTGGTCTGTTTTGCCATCATTTCGCCCTGTTTTGCCGTAGACACTGTTGGCACAACGGCCGAAACACTGTCGGCCGACCAGTCTATTCAAAAAACGCAACAGTTACGTCCTTTGTCGTTAGAAGATGCGCTACAGCGCATGCTTGACAATAATCAATCACTACAAGCGCAGCAACATGCTGTGCTGGCAACCGATGCTCAAGGGAAACAATTTTCGCTACGGCCAAACCCTGAACTGGCACTTGAAATCGAAGAGTTTGGTGGCAGTGGCGATTATTCAGGTAGCGATTCGATGCAAGCATCGGTATCGTTAAGTCAACGTTTAGAACTTGGTGGTAAGCGTTCACGGCGCCAACAATTTGCTGAGCAGCAACGGCGTGT
>Ga0193964_1000415_pt1 | contig 20867 bp, 17 predicted proteins | sample FB_7_MG_FD_140323 | JGI IMG/M metagenome (GOLD analysis project Ga0193964, IMG submission 140323) | Microbial mat bacterial communities from the Broadkill River, Lewes, Delaware, United States - FB_7_MG | ecosystem: Environmental > Aquatic > Freshwater > River > Microbial mats | place: USA... | reverse complement strand
GCCCTGGGTGGTAATAATCCGGGAGAAAGTCTGGTAAAAGGAAGTGTTGGTGTTTTCAGTAACTCAGGTAACTTCAGTACAACCATCCCTGAATATTTGAAAACAGCCGGTTTCGGTACATCAACCGTATTGAGTTCCGGTAAGGATCTTTATATCCAGTTCGGTTTCTCAGAATTCCTGCATTGCGCAGAAAACGATCCCCGGACCAAAGCGATCTTCTGCTACATTGAGCCCGGCGGATATTGGGAAAAACAGGCATTGGACTGGGTCAACGACGGTACCATTAAACTGACCAAGCCGATTGTTGCATGTGTAATCGGACGCTGGAAAGCCAACTTAAGTCGTGCGGTTGGACATGCCGGCGCCATTGCCGGTGGCGGTGATGATGCCCTTGCAAAAGAGAAATGGTTTGATGAGTATTTCGGGATTGGCATGTTTGATCCTGAAAACCCGAAAGCTTCCAAGAAGGGTGTCAGAATCGAATCCATCCAGGATGCGCCGCTTGCCATGGCTGCACTGTATAAAGAAATCGGAGAGGAACCCGATTTTGCAGCCAGTGGCGACCTGAGCCTGAAACCTTGGTTTGTAAATGAACAGGGTCTTAATCTGCCTGAAAAACTGCAAATGAAAGCAGTTGAAGCCATGGAACCCTACAACGATGCCATCAGAAAAACTGGTAATCAGGTAGGTGCCCAGCTGACAAGAGAAGTCATGCGCAACAAGTCCGGTGCAAGCCGGATGAATCGCAAAACCGACGTTACTGAAGTACATGGCGTCCCGGTTCTCGATCTCGTTGTAAAGAATTTTGCGCTTTCCAACTTCTTTGCCGTAACTTCTGTAACGCCCGATGAGAAATATCTGCCGCTGGCCAATGCGCTAATGAATTATTTCACAGCCGTGGGTACGCAGTATATGGATATTACCGCCCGCGCCCGCGCTAATGGCGCCCTGCCTAACGCTTATCTTGGCGCTTCAGTTTTAACATCCGGTAACTGCAAGCTGTATCAAGACATGACAGAGATGACCGAAAAAATGGTCGATCTGTTCTATGTCGATATCCATGAGGATTCTTCTGTAAACGACGCGCTCATTGATGAAAAACTGTCACAGAAGATTATGCCCCAGGGTGAAACAACTGCTAAAGAAGCAGAAGTTGCTGCATTCTTCGGTGAACTGCTGGCCAAAGAAGGGCTGGAAACCATTTTCACCAAATATGCCCAGAAATATGCCGAAGCCAACAGTGATGTAAACAAACTCAGCCTGCTTCTGGCTGCCATGACCTTAAGCGTTACATGGGGTCCCCTGGTTGACAGGCAGATGACTCGTGAAACCGCTTTGGAAGTTGCTACATATCTGGGATGCAACGGCGTTCTTGTCGGTTGCTGCGCACCCCAGTATGAGGTCAATGATTTCTACAAATCCTTGACAGAACTCAGCGATCTGTCCGTGCTGAATACTGACTTTGCAACTACCTGCTTTAAACTGCTGTTCAACCGTGACTGCAACGCAAAAGAGCAGTTTGCCACCAACGGCCTGCTCAACCTGCTGATGTCCAACGGTCCGGGTACCATTAGTGCCAAGGGTGCCAAGGAATCCGTCAGTGGCGGTAACTTTATTGCTACATGTTACTCAGGCTGGATGAACAACACCGGTCGTGACCATGGCGGCAACGGTTTTGAAGCCATCAAGTTCCTCAAAGACGCCTTTGGTGACTTTGACCCGTACCTGGAACCCGATGACGCCAAACGCGATGCCAAAATGAAAGAATTGGCCCAGGCTACTGCTCAAAAATACCTGGATACCAAAACTACGGCCAAACGCGAAGGTATCATGAACTACTTCAAGGTACCGTGCGTAAATCATCCGGTATTCAAAGGCAAACCTGTCAACTACGATCCGCGTGAAGTTTTCATGGACAAACTGTTTGCTGAAAGAAACGAGATCAACTACTTCCAGGGATTCTATCATTACCTGGTTAAAGCGATGTTTGAAGTTGGCGCCACTAAGAACGTATTCTGCGTGAATATTGACGGCGTTATCGCAACCATCTCCCTTGACCTTCTCTGGAAAGATGTTAACAGCGGAAAAATTGATGGCAAAGCTATGCAGGATATCGCATTTATCTTGTTCCTGCTTGGTCGTATGGTGGGTTGCTCTGCTGAAATTGCTGACCACAAATCTCGTGGTAACATTATGGATTGCCGTACTCCTGCAAGCCAGGTTGAATTTGTTGGGTAACATTCCATTGTGTTTAGCGGAAAGTTGATTTTTTAACTTTCTTTAGATATACAAAAACTGAGCAGGTTCTTAGGAATCTGCTCAGTTTTTTTATTTTCATAATACGGAATTTCTCACCCGACGCTTTTTATGCTTGCCCATTCTTTTGAGTAGAATATCCTGCACGGTTCTGGTATCAATAATTAGATGAATTTTAAAGAAATTATTCAATTGTTTCACATGAAACGGTAGGTGAATCATAATTGATCGCCTAAGGGAAAAGGAACGGTTTCGTGAAAGGTTACGTTCAGGTTTACACGGGCAATGGTAAGGGAAAAACAACCGCAAGTCTTGGTCTTGCACTCAGAGCGGCCGGAGCCGGACTCAAGGTTTTCATTATTCAATTTATGAAACAGGGTATGTATTCTGAAATAAAAGCATTGAAGAGATTTGATAATATCGTTGTTGAGCAATATGGTGCCGGGCAATTTGTTAAAGGAAAACCCTCTGATGCAGAAAAAGCTAATTGTCGACAGGGCTATGAACGATTATGCCGCATTATTGAATCAGGAGACCATGATCTTGTTGTCGCTGAGGAGGCCAATATAGCCTGTTTTTGCGGTTTACTTTCAGAGGAAGACCTAATACATCTGATTGATATAAAGCCCGAACATATTGAGCTTGTGATTACCGGACGCTATGCGCCTGCGTCGGTTATGGATAAAGCCGATCTTGTAACGGAAATGACAGAAATCAAACATTATTATCAACAAGGTGTAGCGGCCAGGGTGGGAATTGAGAAGTGAAATAAACAGCACCGGTGCAGAACAGGCCAATAATTTTCCGACATTGGCAGATCTTGCACTCAAGTACGGCACCATCTCCCAGGATCAGTATGCTTATCTGTTACAACTTTTCACCTTTAAAAAAGAGCAGGCTGCTTTTGAGGATCTGTTGCGTGATGAAGGCATGGCAACCCGGTATCAACTGGGGTTGCTTAAGCTGATCCAAGAGTACCAAATTGTCCGAAAAAGCGGCGAAGAATTCGGTAAAATTGCCGTTGAAAAAGGCCTTGCCACCAAGGTCGATATCAATCAGGCATTGGAATTACAAAAGAAGGTATTTAAAAAGTCACGACATAAAAAACTTATCGGTGATATTCTTGTTGAAACCCGGATCATAACAACCAAACAAAAAGATTTAATCCTCAAAGAGCAGAATCTGTTTAATAAAACTGATTATGATTCATTTGATGAAAAAAGCAAATCCCTCGAATCTTTCGAAAAGGGCAGGGGGGGCGAAAAACAATCCGAAATAAGTATCATTGTCAGTTCAGATCGTATGACGGCCTGGATAGAAAGACGCCATCCTGATGAAATTGAGATTACATTAAACCAGATTAAAGATGCCGTCATGACAGATGGTATTGTAAACGGTGTGTATCCAGACTCTTTTATTCGGTGTTTTCTTGATGCCGGTGTTAATAAATTTCCTGTTGCCCGGGTGGATTGCATTGATCTCTTGAAGCGGCAATGCAATTTTTCTTTATATATAAGCGAAGATAACGGCAAGCCAATAGAGAAAAAAAAGGGAGAAGTTCTCTTCGCACAGACAGGTGCAGCCATAAAAGTTCAAATTGAGAATCTGTATGGTGAACACATAAAAGCTGAAGCCGGCAATGATTTTGCTGTTTGTTGTGGCGAAAATACCAGATGGTCAAGGGATAGATTGAAAATCCTCGCCGCGAAATCCGGAATCCCGGCCCTTTCCGCTGCCCGAAAAATGTTTGTTCATCCTGTGGTGCATATCCTGGAAGATGCAGATTACCGTTACGGACCCATTGAGCCCTATGCCGACCTGTCGGTATCAGGCACGATTACCGGCGCATATCCGATAACCGCAGGCAAGGTCCGTGCCGAGGAAATTCGGGATGCAAATATAAATGCCGTCGGCGGTATCCATACCCGGGTCGGTATTACGGGTGCGACGATCCGTGCCCAGGGTGATGTCCATGCCCGGTATGTGCATAACAGCAAGATCGAGACCTTTGGCGATGTCTATGTTGAAAATGAGATCATTGATGCGCAGATCAGGTGCAGCGGAAGATTTGAAGGTCCAAAATGCCGGGTAATTTCATCAAAAATTTATGCCAAGGGTGGGGTCGTTCTCTCAGGTGTCGGCAGTGAAAGGTCAAGGCCAAGCACTATTGTTGCAGGCGGCGAACACCATGGCATTGGCCTTGTGCAAACCATTTTGGATATAATGAATTCTATTTTTGGCAAATTGGAAGATCTCAAAGATGATAAGCGAGGCCACCAGTCCCAGGCAGAAAAAGTTTTTAAGAGAATGATCGAACTTAAAACGTTTCATGACAAGGCCAAGAAAAAAAAAGATGCGCTTTTATCTGAACTTGATAAAAAAAAGGAGCACATAAATAAGAAAATCTTGATAAATATCAAGAAGCTGATTTCAACCTACGATAAGCGAATGAACAGTTCTCTGGCTTCATTGAAAACAATGAATGTTTCTAAAAAAGAGCATGATGCCTCTGTTGTGGAACTGGAAAAACAAATTTTCATATTTACGGAGCAGGCAGACAAGGAGATTCTCTCACACGAAAAAACACTTTTTGCCTATTTGGAAAAATCAAAGGAAAAGATCGGCGTTCCGATTATTGAGATTAAAGGAAAAGCCTATGCCGGTACCAGGATAGGTGGTGTTTACCAACTTTTGTCACTTCCGGACGACAAAAACGGGTTCAAGGTTGAAGAAGTATGGCGTCAAGGACGGTCGTCTGAATTAAAATTTACACCACCGTTGCAAAAGTCATGAAGAGTTTAGATTGGCACTGAATAAAGACGCGTGAACAGCCCCGGAGGAAGACAGCTGACTTTTTATCAGATGAACCTGGTTTACCGGCATTTGTATGGCACCTGGTTTGACTTCAAGCGCTTTTTTTAATGTGCCTGGCTTTGCATGGCGGCGTATCCGAGATAGGGTGATGTGTGGTGAAAATCTTTTTTCTTTAGCAAACGGGTAGCATTTATTCAGCCTTGAATCAATGTCACGCTGCAAAGTTATCAATTGGGGGCTTGTCTTACTCTGCCCAATCCAGATGACTTTTGGATGGCGTGGGTTTGGAAAAACGCCAAGTCGGTTAAATGTAATATTAAACCGGGACTTATCCGCAACTGCTTCAGATAAGATTGTTTTCATGCAAACCAGCGCCTGCTCAGGCATATTCCCGAGAAATTTTAGGGTTAGATGAAAATTATGGGCCGAAGGCCATCCTGCATGGATGCCGGTGGAACGAATATCCGTTTGAATCCGGCTTAGCTGACGCTTGGTGTGTCGGTCAAGAACGATTGCAATAAAACATCTGATTGTCGCGTTTGCTTTGTTGTTTCCATCAGAATTCAAGCATATCTCCAAAATGTTTCATGTGAAACAAACGTTGTATAAATATCCGTCATCGGCCTCATTCCTTAAAAGTAATCTAACTATTTAGTGCTTGAACGAAAGCTTGGAAATTTTGTTGAGTACAAGGCGGGCTGAAATTTTAACCGGAGGAATACACGAAGTATTTTGAGGATTAAAATTTCAGACCAACGCCGTAATCGGCAAAATTTATGGTTTTCGGTCGGGCGCTATTTAAATATATCTATAAAATGTAGGCATGAACCTGATCTATATCCAGGGGTTTAACCCTTTCAATGATAAAAGAGATCCCCGGGTATGTATGAGCCAGACGATCAAGATTGGTTTTTCGGTCGCCCTGGAGCCGGGACAAAGACCTCGGATTTACCTGGAGCACGATACTTTTGGGCTCACCCGGTGTTCCTATTCTTTCCCGGCCGGCAAGAATCGTATCAATCTGTTCACAGGCCTGATCAAACATAAGTGCGGATAAAACCAGATGTCCGAAGGCCGGGTGCCATGGCCCTGCAATCATCTGGTCGGCATCATCCATCATCTGTGTGGCCTGCAGTCCTATCCGTGCCACTGAGATCCCTGCACCTTTGAAAATCGTGACCATTTTTTTTGTCTGATCTACAGCCTGGTCAAGACTTAACGGAACATATTGTCCGGAACGGTACCATTGGGCAAGTCTGGACCCATGCAGCACCAGGAGCGGGTAGATTCTGGCAAGATCCGGTTTGAGTTCGGCCAGTTCTTCTGCAGTACGCACAGCACCGGAATCGTCATCCCCGGGCAGCCCAACCATCACCTGCGCACCGGTTTTAAGGCCACTTTCCCTAAGCAGGGCCAGGGCTTTTCGGGTATCCTCACTGGTGTGTCCCCTTTCGGCCAGGGCAAGAACACGATCATCCATGGACTGGACACCTAATTCTACGGTTTCAAGGCCAAAGGGCCGAGCAAGATCCAGAATTTGGGGGGTGACGGTATCCGGACGTGTGGAACAACGAATGCTGTGGATCTGTCCCTGGTGAATCCATGGCTGTACCGCTTTAAGCAATGCAAGTATTCTGGATGATTCCAGCCCCAGAAAATTACCGCCGAAAAAGGCCAGTTCCACCCGTGAACGATTTTTTTTAAATTGAAGGTAGGTGTGGATAACATCAGATAGATGCGCTGCTTCACTGTCAAATGTCTGCGCGTCTGAAGTCTGGCCGGAAATCAGGCGTTGGTTACAAAAAACGCATAAATGGGGGCATCCCTGGTGGGGAATAAAAAAAGGAATTACCAGGGGCGGGGACATGACGGCCTAATCAAGATTCGGGTTCAAAAGCGCCAAGGCTTTTCTGGCAGCATCCTGTTCAGCGGCTTTTTTGGTTTTTCCTGTGCCCATGGTGCAAACCGTATCCAAATTTAGGCAGATCTCAAATGTTTTATCATGGTCAGGGCCCTTCTCCTGGGCCAGGGTGTAATATGGGGTTTTGCCAAAATGCTCCTGGGTAAATTCCTGGAGACCGCTTTTATAATCAATGAAATCCGATGAGGCCAAAACCTGCTGCACGGGTTTGTCAAAAAGACGGTTCACCATGGTTTGTGCCCTGTCAAATCCGGCATCCAGGTACACGGCTGCAACCACAGCTTCAAAAGTATCTGACAAAATGGAATTTTTGTCTCTGCCGCCTGAAAGGGATTCCCCCTTACCCAGCTTAATAAACCGGCCCAGATCAATCCTGCGGGCAATGTGCGCCAGGCCTGTTTCACTGACAAGATTTGAGCGCAGCCGGGAAAGGTCTCCCTCATTTTTCAAAGGATCTTTTTCCATGAGCAGATGCCCCACACATAGCCCTAAAACTGCATCGCCCAAAAACTCAAGGCGCTCATTATCCGCATCACAGGTATTCTGATTCTCATTAAGATAGGAGCGATGACACAGGGCATTGGATAAAAATGAGCGGGACTGAAATTGGTAATTAAGATTTTGTTCAAGCAGATCCAGGCGGGGAATGGCTTGGATTTCCAGCAACCGGTCGTTCAATGTTTTGAATACGGACATGGCCACATTCAAATCGCCTCTACCCCGGCCAAGATCCACTCCTTTGTTAAAGCTGCCATGGAAATCAGAGCCCCCCGTAGCCACCAGCCCTTTACTCTGTACTATGTCAGACAGATGTTTTCTAAAGGCTGAATCATGTCCTGAATAATAGACTTCAATACCTGCAAGCCCGTCATCGACCAGCATATTTACAAAGGTGTCCAGGTCATGGGAGTGTTGAAAATCAATTATACCTGGATGGGCCAGAATCGGCAGGCCACCGGCATCAAGAATCAAACGAATGGCTTCTTTGCAGGATATTTTAAATTTATCAACATAGGCGGGTTTGTTTTTACCCAGGTAAAGATCAAAGGCCCTGCGGAAATCAGGCACATAGCCTTTTTCCACGAGCAGTTCGGCAATGTGGGGTCGGCCTGTCTGGCGGGCGCCAAAACGTTTTTCCACCTCGTCCAGGGTAATGTCAAATCCCAATCCATTTAGTTTTTCAATGATTTGGGGATTCCGGTTGGCCCTGGCCTCTGCCGCACGGGCCAGGGCATGGTTCAAACCACAGTCATAAACTGAAAACCCATAGCCCAGCATATGAATGCTGCCCAGGGATTTGAACTCAGGTGGTGGCGCACACGAAATTTCAACACCGGTGATAAATTCAACCGGATACGAATGAACAATATCTTTTATTTCCAGAATTCCGACGATGGTATCATGGTCAGTCAGGGCAACTGCCTCGATGCCGGTGTCTCTGGCCAAATCAAGGATCTGTCTGGGCGTCAGTGATCCGTCCGAGGCAGTGGAATGTGTGTGAAGATCAATCAAAACCTGCTGTAAGCCTATAATGGGGAATTAAATTCCCAGAGCCTTCTCCATATTTTCTTCACGGGTTTTGCATTTGATGCACTGGGTCGTCACAGGACGGGCTTTAAGTCGTTGGAGGGAAATATCTTCCTCGCACATTTCACACTGGCCGAAGGTTTCGTTGTCAATCCGTTCCAATGCCTTTTTAACTTTTTTAATCAGTTTGTGCTCCCGGTCCCGGATGCGTAGTTCAAAACTCCTGTCCGCCTCATGGGAGGCCCGGTCCGTCGGATCAGCAAAGTTCTCCTTGGGCTGGGTCATGCCTGTAACGGTTGTGTCGGCATGGGAAAGCAACTCATTGAGTCGTTCAGTCAACAACGCTTTAAAAAAATCCAGATCTTTTTGTTTCATAGTGTTGTCCTCCTCGTAAAATAGGATTTGCGCGACACCTAAAAAGTTCATTACTATATTCATATATGTTATTATTGTAAAGTTTTTTTGTCAATATCCGGATATTTGTTTGTAGTAACTGATTGGAAATTCGTGTTTGGAGGAAAAGTTGCCCAGATGCAACGCCGCAGATGGGTGACTTTTCCTCCAGACACGGTATAAATCAGCAGATTCGGGGCAACTGCTCGCCGGTTAGCATATCCACAATCCGGGTGCCGCCGATAAGCGTTTCCAGTACCACCCGGCCCGGATCCTGGTCTGTAACCTCTCCGACAACCACAGCGTTTTTGCCGAATTCATCCCGGCGAATTATATCCAGTACCTTGTCGGCATCTGCGCCCGGCACAATGGCGATGAGCTTGCCCTCATTGGCCAGGTACAGGGGGTCAAATCCCAAAAGCTCGCAAATGCCCCGGACCGGTCCGCGCACCGGCAGCCGGTCCTCAAAAAGCCGTATACCCACCGTTGACTGGACGGCAATTTCGTTGAGTGTTGTACCGAGTCCGCCACGGGTGGGATCCCGCAGCACATGAACCGGGCACCCTGAGTCCAGCACTGCTTTGACCATGTGGTTTAAGGGCGCAGAATCGCTTTTTACGTCAGAATCAAATTTCAGCCCTTCGCGTTCGCTTAATATGGTGACCCCATGATCGGCAATGGTGCCTGAAACAATTACTTTATCGCCGGGCCGCGCTCCGTTGCCCGATACATTGACGCCCACGGGAAGAAGTCCGATCCCGGAGGTATTAATGAATATTTTGTCAACCTTTCCCCGGGGCACCACTTTGGTATCTCCGGTGACGATCCGGACCCCGGCTTTTTTGGCAGCTCCGGCCATGGATTGAAGAATTCGTTTAAGATCAAACACCTTCATGCCTTCTTCAATGATCAACCCCACAGATAAATACAAGGGGGTTGCCCCGCACATGGCCACGTCATTGACGGTGCCGTTCACGGCAAGCTCGCCGATATTCCCGCCAGGGAAAAAAATGGGATCCACGGTATAGGAATCCGTTGAAAACGCCATCCGGCCTGCGGGTACCTCAAAAACGGCCCCATCGTCCTGTTTCGCCAATAGTCCGTTGTCGAACAAAGGCAAGATTAATTCTGAAAACATGGCATGGGAAACCTTGCCCCCGGCACCGTGATCCAGAATGATTGTATCATTATCGTTCATGATCTTTTCCTTATTTTTTACCGGCTGTATTTATAAAAGGCTGCACAGGCTCCTTCGCTGGAGACCATGCAGGGTCCCACCGGATGCATGGGGGTGCAGGCTTTTTTATACAGCCGGCACTGGTCCGGTCGCTTCAGTCCCATTAAAATCCGGCCGCAGTCGCATCCGGCCGGTTCCGGGGTATCCGGAACCGACATGTCAAATTTTTCGGCAGCGTTAAATTTATGAAAGGATTTTTTCAGCACCATACCCGAATCCGGAATATTGCCAATGCCCCGCCAGGAGGCGTCGGCCCTTTCAAACACCTGATTCATGATTGCCCGGGCCTTGGGGTTGCCGGTATCAGCCACGGCCCGGGGATAGGCATTAACCAGTCTGGGCGCATTGGATTCATTCTGTTCCACCAGTTTAAGCACCGCTTTAAGGATATCCACAGGCTCAAACCCTGTAACTACCGAAGGTATCCGGTATTTTTCAAAGGTCGGGGCAAAGGCGTCAAGCCCTGTGATGACCGATACGTGTCCGGGCAGAATAAATCCGTCTACCTCCACGCCGTCGGTCTCCATGAGGGCGGCCAACGCCGGCGGGGTCCGTTTGTTTGCGCTGTAAATGCTGAAATTGTCCAATTCCTGGGCTTCGGCCATGAGTACTGCCCCTGCAATGGTCGGAGTGGTGGTCTCAAAGCCCACGGCGCAAAACACCACCTCTTTGTTTGGGTTTTCCTTTGCAATGGCCAGGGCATCAAAAATGGAATAGACCATACGAACATCCGCACCGTTGGCCTTTTCCGCAGCAAGACTGGCCCCGGATCCGGGCACCTTCATCAGGTCACCAAAGGTGGTCAAGATAACATCAGACCTGCGTGCCAGCATTATATAGGCGTCAATGTCCTTTTGGGCGGTCACGCACACAGGACAGCCGGGGCCGGATAAAAGGGTAATGGTGTCGGGCAGTACAGACCGGATGCCGTAACGAAAAATGGCCATGGTATGGGTACCGCACACTTCCATTAACCGCAACGGGCGGGTGCTTTTTTCACGAATTCGGGCCACCAGGGCCTTTGAAATCTCAGGATCTTTGAATTCCTGGCTATATGTCAAACTCATGGATTACCTTTATGTTTTTTTGTGGGCTGAACCTGGGTGTGAATCGAATAGATCAGCCCATTGCTGTTGTTGTTTGTTGCAAGGCTGCGGCCGCCATGGCCTGTCCCAGGGCAATGCCGCCATCCCCGCAGGGAACAATACTGTGGGTATAGGCCTTAAAGCCCCTTGCTTCAAGCATACGGGTTATCTGGGAAAACACCGCATTATTATTAAATACCCCGCCGGACAGAACAATCCGGTCAAGGCCTGTTTCCTGACCCACCCTTACGGCGGCTTCCACCATCATGCCGGCCAAGGTCAGTTGAAACCGGGCCGCAATTTTGCCCCGGGGCACCCCTTTTTTGATATCCGCCACCATCTGCCGTACCCAGGGCGCGGTCTCCATGATCCGGCAACCATCGGCTTCTGTTATTATATCAAAGGGATAGGCGGCGGTTACCGGTTTTTCAAGAGCTGCAGCGGCCTCCAGGGCAATGGCAGCCTGGCTGTCATAGGAAATTTCATGACAGATCATTAAAAGGGCGGAGACAGCGTCAAAAAGACGGCCTGTGCTGGATGTCAGTGGGCTGTTTATCTGCCGGTTCATCATTTGGATTAAAAAAGATAGCTTCGATTTGTCCAAAGACCGGACAAAGGGAATATCCAGATCCATTATCCCTGGTCCGTATACCTTATATAGCAGGGACACCGCCATGCGCCAGGGCGACGTCACTGCCGCATCTCCTCCCGGCATGGGCAGGTAATCCAGCCGGGCCCGGCGTTCAAACTTCTCATAGGTACAGGTCAGCACTTCACCGCCCCAGATATGCCCGTCCGTACCCAGACCGGTGCCGTCCAGGGTCAGGGCAAGCACTTTGCCGTCCAGATGATTTTCCGCCATGCAGGAAAGGGCATGGGCATGGTGGTGCTGGACCCCTATCAGGGGCAGGCCTTTTTCCCCGAGCATTTTAGCGAACTGTGTGGAAAAATATCCGGGATGCAGGTCATGGGCCACACACACCGGCCGGATATCCAGAATTTTTTGCATATGTTCAATGGTCTTTTTATAAAAATTCTGGGTCTGAATCGATTCCAGATCCCCGATGTGCGGGCTTAAAAAAGCGTACCGTTCCCTGGTCAAACAGATGGTGGATTTCATACCCGCCCCACAGCCAAGGATATTGGCACGGCTGTCGTCTGCGGGCAAAGTGATATCCACGGGCAGGGGGGCATATCCCCTGGATCTGCGCAAAAACCGCAATTTTCCCTGCTGGATCCCGGCAATGGAATCATCGGCCCTAAAATAGATATCCCGGTTGTGGAGCAGAAAATAGTCGGCAATATGGGAAAAGGCATCCAGTGCGTCGGCATTGTCAATGGACAAGGGATCGCCGGACCGGTTTCCCGAGGTCATGACCAGAATATCGGGTCCCTTGTCCAGAAGCAGATAGTGCAACGGTGTATAGGGCAGCATGATACCCAGGCAACGATTGTCCGGTGCCAGATTCGGGACCAGACCCGTGCTCATGGATTGGGGGGGCACCGTTTTTTTCAACAATACAATGGGCCGGTGATAAGATAAAAGCAGCTTTTTTTCATCCCCATCCATGTGGACATGGTCAAACAGGGGAGAATCCCAGGCCGCCATCAGGGCAAAGGGTTTGTGGGGACGGTTTTTTCTTTGGCGCAGCAGATCAACCGCCTTTGCATTGGCGGCATCCACAGCCAGGTGAAACCCGCCAAGCCCTTTGACCGCTACTATTTTTCCCTGCTTGAGGAACTGGGCCGCAAGTGCCATGGCCTGTGCCGGATCCTCTTCGTCCACCCGTTTGCCCTTATTGTCGAGCAAAAATACCTGGGGACCGCAAACAGGGCAGGCATTGGGCTGGGCATGGAACCGGCGATTTAAGGGGTTTTCATATTCCTTGAGGCAGTCCGGGCACATGGCAAAGGATTTCATGGACGTTTTTGGCCGGTCGTAGGGGATATCCTGGATAATGGTGTATCTTGGTCCGCAATTGGTGCAATTGATGAACGGGTATTCAAATCGGCGGTCAGCCGGATCCTGCATCTCTTTGAGACAATCGGGGCACACCCCTACATCCGGGGATATCAGGGCGGACCTGGCCCGGGTGTCCCGGCTTTTCATAATCGTAAAATCAGCCAGATCCAAGGGGGTCGTGTTCGTTGACACCATGCGTGAAATTTGTGACAGCAGCGGTTTTTTTTCAGGAATATCCAAAAGAAAAGCATCCAGATCCTTTGGTGCGCCCTGGACAAAAAGCGCCACCCCAAAGTCGGTATTGGACACATGGCCGCAAAGATGATGCGCGCAGGCTAACCCAAATAAAAAAGGGCGGAATCCAACACCTTGGACCACCCCTGAGATTTCAATTTTTTTTGCCGACAGACCGGAAGAACCCATTTAAAAACAGTCAGGCCGGGTCGCCACCCAGTTCAAGTATCTTGCGCATGTCTGCAATGGTTTGCAAGGCCGCTTCTTCATCCACCTTTGAAATGGCAAACCCGGCATGAACAATAACGTAATCCCCGATACCGGCATCCTCGAGCAGCATGAGGCTGGCCTCCCGGACCACCCCGTCCACTTCCACCTTTGCCAAGGTATCGTTGATTTCAATAATTTTTGAAGGTACCGCTAAACACATAGGTCTTAAATTTCATCCTGTTGTTTTTATTTTAAATCACTGACGCTAATATACCATAAGTCGACTTGTGAACAAACCCAATTCACTCTATTTGGCTGGGACAATGTGAAAAAAATTGCGGTCCTAAGCAACGTTAGGGTGATCTACCAGGTGAGAAGTTCGGTAATCTCCTCTTCGGTGAGCAGGTTGTTCAGGTTTTGCCGGCGGCGATCCATGTTCTCTCTTCGTTCCTGTTTTCTGCGGTCGACACCGAGGCGTGCATTGGTAACAGCGCGCCACCACTCGCAGAAGGTCCGTCGCTGCTTATTTGAGCCATTACGGAAATCATGTCGACGTTCACCCGCGCTGCGTCTGTCTTTATTACCACGTCGATTGTGCTTGTTTTGGCGTCGGTCTTGATGATGGATGCTTTTGGGGTTGCTCGTCATGTCTCACAGTACTCACTTTTGTATCTATTTTTTCTTATCGTCGCTGATATGGCCCCTAATGCCGGATCCTTTCCACGGGCAGAGGGTATGTCCCAGCTCATTTTTTTTCGAAACTTCATAGGATAGGCATTTGCTTTTTGTCAACCAAAATATAAAACATATACAGAAGATTGAGATCCCGGCACCATTCTGGTATATCCTAATTTATCATGGCATATATAAACAAACAGATGCTCACGGCTGTGGTGGCTGATGAGCACGGCAATATTTTTGAACTGGATGGATATGCTGCCGCAGGTATGTCCGGCAATGAGTTTTTTCTTTTGACAAAATCCGGTACCTGTCCCATGCCCCAGGGCAGTGAACTGATGATGCTGCCAGACAGAGCCCCCATTGTTTTCAACCTGGTTACAGATCAGTTTGAAATCCTTGAAACCAATCCCTTCCAGCCTGACCAGCGGATTTATCCGGTGGGCGTGTTCAACTCCCCGGGGTATGTGAACTTGCATTTTTGCGCCTACGATGATTCCGGCATGGAAAAACCCCTGCCCCTTTTTTCCTATGGCGCCGTGGGGTTTGGAAAAAATGATTTTCGATCGGCTGCCCTTCAGGTGGATGACGAACCCCGGCAGGATCTGCGGTTGATGCCTATTGCGGGCGTTCAAAGGGGTGTTGAAAAATATAGAAAAAAATATCCGGATAACCGGTTGATGCGCCACCTGGAGAAATGTGCCCTGGAATACGGGTGCCCGGCCGGGAAAAATTTTTTCCTGGGCCGGTATGAAGCCCCGCTGCCGACGTCCGTGGTGTGCAACGCCCGGTGCCTTGGGTGCATTTCCCTTCAAACGGACAATAACCTATGCGCCTGCCAGGACAGAATATCCTTTATCCCTGATCCCGAAGAGATTGCAGGCGTTGCCCTGGAACATATTCTGAAAGTTGAAAAGGCCGTGGTCAGTTTTGGTCAGGGGTGCGAAGGTGAGCCGTTAACCTCGGCAGATGCCATTGAAAAGGCCGTTGTCCTGATCCGGAAAAAGACTGACCAAGGCACCATCAACCTGAACTCCAATGCCAGTTTGCCCGACCGGGTGGAACGTTTGTGCAAGGCTGGCCTGGACAGCATGCGCGTGAGTATGAACTCGGTGCGTAAAGCCTGCTATACCGCCTATTTCCGTCCCAAATCCTATTGTTTTGAAGATGTTGTGGACAGTATCAAACGGGCCAGGGCCAAGGGCCGTTTTGTGGCAATTAATTACCTTAACTGCCCGGGATTTACGGATTGCCAACAGGAAAAAGAGGCGCTTATTGATTTTATCCGCACCACCGACATCAATATGATCCAGTGGCGCAATCTTAATTTTGACCCCCGGCAGTATATCCGCATTATGGAAAATGCCTCCCCGGGCGGCGCTCCCACGGGCATGGCAAACCTGATCAAAGATCTGAGCCAGAAGTTTCCCCGTCTCATCCACGGCTATTTCAATCCACCCCGATAATATTATTGAAAAACCTTGCCTGATTTGATTTAATTCATAGTTTATAATTATTTAGTGGTTCTTTAACCCGTTAAGGAAAAAGCGTCATGTTACCCGATATCAGCGGCATCATTATAATAGCCGGCAATTACGGCAGCGGCAAAAGTGAGACGGCGGTTAATCTGGCGGTCGTATCCCGGCGGGCGGGTAAAAGTGTCAAGATAACGGATCTGGACCTGGTCAACCCCTATTTCAGAACCAGGGAAGCAAAGAAGCCCCTGGAGGATCTGGGGGTGGAAGTGGTGCTGCCGGATAAAAAATACATGCATGCGGACTTGCCCATTCTGACCCCGGCCGTGGCCGGCATGATTAAAAACCCTGCCCAGGTGACCATTTTGGATGCAGGCGGCGATGATGCAGGCGTAAGGGTGCTTGCCGCCCTGGCTGATGTGCTTCAAAAAAGCGATGTCAAATTGCTGCAGGTCATCAACCCCTTGCGGCCCAACACTCACGATGTCCAGGGCTGCCTTAAAATAAAGGCGCAGATCGAAGCTGCCGCAAAACTGCCTGTCACAGGTCTGATTTCCAATGCCAACCTTCTTGACGAGACCACGCCGCAAATTATTTATGACGGCTACAATCTGGTGACCCGGGTATCCGAAGCCACCGGTCTTAATATTGAATTTATAACAGCGTCCACCAGGCTTTTGCCCCAACTGGCCACTGAACGGATCCTTTGCCCGATCCTGCCCATTGACCGCTTGCTGGCTCTTCCCTGGACACGCAATTAACACCAAGGAGTACTACTTACAATGGCCTATAAACACATTATTGATGCCGAAAGGTGCAAAGGGTGCGGTCTTTGTGTGCATTTCTGCCCGAAAAACGTGCTTGAGATCACCGATAAGGTAAATGCAAAAGGGCATTTCCCGGTCTTTCAGGCCAGACCAGAGGACTGCATTCACTGCACCATCTGCTGCACCATGTGTCCGGATGTGGCGATCAGTATCGTTGAAGAACAAAGTGCATAATTATTTATATCTAAGGACAAATGACAATGGCTAAAGTCTTAATGAAAGGCAATGAAGCAATCGGCGAAGCCGCCATCAGGGCCGGCTGTCTAAACTATTTTGCATACCCCATCACGCCCCAGTCGGAAGTCGCCGAATACCTGAGCAAGCGCCTGCCCGAAGTGGACGGCGTGTTTCTCCAGGGAGAAAGTGAAGTGGCCGTAGGCTATATGATTTTTGGGGCCTCGGGTGCCGGAGAGCGTGTTATGACCACGTCATCTTCTCCGGGCGTCAGCCTGATGAGTGAAGCAATTTCCTATATTGCCGCTGCCCAATGCCCGGCAGTATTTGTTAATATCATGAGGGGCGGCCCGGGGCTAGGCGGTATTCTGCCGTCCCAGGGTGATTATTTCCAGGCAACCAAGGGCGGTGGCCACGGCGACTACCATTTGTTGGTTCTGGCACCGGACGGGGTCCAGGAAGCGGTCGAGATGACCATGCAGGCATTTGGTCTGGCGGAAAAATACAGAAATCCGGTCATGGTCATGGGCGACGGCATGATTGGCCAGATGATGGAACCGGTGGAGTTTCCCGATGATTTAAAAACCGAACCCAGCAACAAGGACGACTGGGCCACCAACGGCATGTCCACCCGGAAAAGCAAAAAGCCAAACCTGGTGAAATCCTTGTTTCTGGATCCTGCTGAACTGAACCAGCACAACCTGAACCTCAAGGCCAAATATGATCGGATGAAAAAGGAAGATGTTCAGTATGAGCTGTACAATGCAGACGGGGACTATCAGGTTCTGATCGCAAGTTACGGCACCATGAGCCGCGTATGCCGCACCGCCATTGACATGCTCAAGGCCGAAGGCATTGAAGCTGCTATGTTCCGCCCCAAGACCTTATTTCCTTTTCCTGAAAAACAGGTGCATGATGCCGCAGTAAAATCCAGTTGTAAGTGCGTTATCAGTATTGAAATGAGCATGGGCCAGATGGTGGAAGATGTCCAGCGTTGCGTTATGGGCAAAAAACCGGTGGAATTTTACGGGGAATGCGGCGGGGAAATTCCGTCACCTGAAAAGATCATCGAAATCGTAAAAGAGCTGATCGGGTAACGCGCCGGTCAAGGAGAAAATAATGGGAAAAGCATTTTCTAAACCAGAGGCGATGACAGACAATTACACCCACTATTGCCCCGGTTGTACCCACGGCATTGTCCATCGGCTGGTGGCCGAGGCCTTAGATGAATTGGGTATCCGGGAAAACACCGTGGGCATCGCACCTGTGGGATGCGCTGTCATGATCTACAATTACTTTGACTGTGACTTCCAGGAAGCAGCCCACGGCAGGGCCCCTGCCATGGCAACCGGCATCAAGCGGGTACGCCCGGATATGATGGTATTCACCTACCAGGGGGACGGGGACCTTGCCAGTATCGGCATGGGTGAAATCATTCATGCAGCCAACCGCGGGGAAAAAATCACCGTCATTTTTATCAACAATGCCATTTACGGCATGACCGGCGGCCAGATGGCCCCCACCACCATGCCCGGCCAGCGTGCCACCACGGCTCCGGCCGGTCGTGATACAGCCCAGACAGGCATGCCCATCCGCATGGCCAACCTCATGAGTGAAATTGTGACCCCGGGCTATGTAACTCGGCAGGCCGTACTCAAGCCACAGATGGTGAATAAATGTAAAAAGGCTATTAAAAAGGCATTCCAGTACCAGATGGATAACACCTGTTTTAGCTTTGTGGAGGTGATCTCCACCTGTCCCACCAACTGGGGCATGACACCCATGGATTCCTTGAAATGGGCCGAAGAGACTTTGCTGCCTTACTATGAACTGGGCGATTACAAAACCCCTGAAGACGCCTAAAAAATTGGGAGACACCCATGCAGACAGAAATTAAATTTGCAGGATTCGGCGGCCAGGGCATTCTTCTCAGTGCCAAGCTGCTGGCCTATGCCGCAATGAAGCAGGGATACCAGGTCGCCTGGATTCCCTCCTACGGACCTGAAATGCGGGGCGGCACCGCATATTGCACCGTTGTGATCAGTGACAAGCTCATTGGATCACCCATTATAAAAAGCCCCAGCCACCTTGTGGCCATGAATCGGCCTTCCTTGGAAAAGTTCGACGACACCATCAAACCCGGCGGGATTGTATTTATCAACTCATCACTGATCCCGGTCAGAAGCAAGCGAAAAGATGTGGTTGAACTGGTGGTCCCGGTCAATGATATCGCCATTGAGGCCGGCTCTGTCAGGGCCGCCAATATTGTTGCCCTGGCTGCATTTGCCGCCAAAAGCAAGCTGGTGGATCTGGATCTTTTGAAAAAATGCATCAAGGAAGAATTTGCCGCCAAAGCAAAAATTATTCCCTTGAACATGGATGCATTTGACAGGGGCGTGGCTGCTGCCCAGGCATAGCCATAAACACTCCCCAACGGCCCGAAGAAACATCAAAGGCGGGAAAAAGTGCTTAAAAAGCCTTTTTCCCGCCTTTTTTTTGGGACCGGGCGTTTCATATAATGGTGTTCAAAAAACCCGGATCAAAAAAAATTTAATCCGGGTTTTCCCAAACTATCTCAGAATTTTCCGTGCCGACCCACTCCTCGAGATCACCGGCACCTTGCCCAGGCAGGTCTTCTGACTCCCGGATTTTACTTTCCCTGCGCCTTCCCGGTACATTGTACCAGTGGTTTATGCAGGGACATTTTTTCCGGTTACAGCGGCGGACCCGTTCCTGAATTTCACAGGATTCCCTTTTGGCGGTCTGCTATAGAACCGCCATTGTGCGTTCACCCACCTGAACAAATTTTGTTATGTTTTATATACTAGGGCTTTCGTTTATCCTTGAGCACGGCATTTGAAATGACAATACGCTGGATTTCGCTGGTGCCTTCGTAGATGGTAAATACCCGGGCGTCCCGGTAAAACCGTTCCACCGCGTAATCTGTGGTAAACCCGTATCCTCCGTGCATCTGGATGGCCCAGCCCGTGATTTCCTGTACCATTTCAGAGGCAAAGAGTTTGGCCATGGAGGCTTCCCGGGTGAATTTTTCTCCCCGGTCCTTCATGGAGGCCGCTGAAAGAATCAACTGCCGGGCCGCCTCTATCTTTGTGGCCATATCCGCAATCTGAAAACGAATGGCCTGGTGTTTGGTGATGGCCGCGCCGAACTGCTTGCGTTTCCGGGCATACTTGATTGCCGCATCAAAGGCGGCCTGGGCCACGCCAATGGACTGGGCAGCAATACCAATCCTGCCGCTGTCCAGGCCGGACATGGCGATTTTAAACCCATCCCCTTCCTTGCCCAGGATATTGGCAGCTGGCACCCGGCAATTTTCAAAAATCAGATCCGTGGTGTCCGATGCCCGCAGCCCCATCTTGTCTTCATGATGTCCCACAACGAGACCGGGTGTTGTCTTGGGTACAATAAAACAGGATATGCCTTTATGTCCCTGGGCTTCGTCGGTTTTGGTCGTGACAAGGACCACGGAACTGTTTTCCCCGGACGTGATAAAACGCTTGGTGCCGTTAATCACGTACTCTTCGCCGTCCTTTACGGCTGTGGTGGTCTGGCTTACGGGATCAGACCCCGCATCGGGTTCGGTCAGGGCAAACGCCCCGATGATCTCCCCGGAGGCCAGGGGCTCAAGAAATTCCTGCTTTTGTTTTTTTGTGCCGAATTTATTGAGGGATTCGCACACAATGGAATTCTGGACCGACATCACCACAGAGGTAGATGCACAGGAATATGCGATCTCGGACAGGGCCAGCACATAGGAAACCGCATCCGCAGCTTCTCCGCCGAACTCTTCGGGTACCATCATACCCATCAACCCAAGCTCCCCCATCTGTTTAAAATTTTCTGCGGGGAACGCTTTGGTTTTATCCCGTTCAGCAGCCGTGGGGGCAATCACTTTGCGTGAAAATTCACGCACCATATTCTGGATCATTACCTGTTCATCAGTTAACTTGAATAACATGGTATCTCCTTTTTCAAAAAAACAGATTTAGGGTGCATAGACCACCACAATCAGTTCGGCATCGTTATCACCGATATTGCGCAGGTCATGCTTG
>Ga0193964_1000411_pt1 | contig 21038 bp, 23 predicted proteins | sample FB_7_MG_FD_140323 | JGI IMG/M metagenome (GOLD analysis project Ga0193964, IMG submission 140323) | Microbial mat bacterial communities from the Broadkill River, Lewes, Delaware, United States - FB_7_MG | ecosystem: Environmental > Aquatic > Freshwater > River > Microbial mats | place: USA... | reverse complement strand
GTGTTCAACAGCCTCTTTTGGTAGTTGATCCATAGTAATAAGCGTACCAAAAAGAGATTCTATATTAGAGGCTATCTCTGGAGGTAAAATAGCTTGCTTAAACCAATTTTTCCCTAATAACTCCTCCTCTTTATAGCCTAATAGCTCTTCTCCTTTACGGTTAAGCATTGTAACTCTTGCTTTGGTATCAAGGGCTACAAGGAGAACATCTACAGTATCTAAATAGAGTTCCCCTTTGTCTCGTTCTCTCTTATATGCCTCTTGAATTTTGATAAGTTCCGTAAGGTCTACATGAGTACCAACCATTCTTATTGCTTTGCCATCTTTATCTATAATTTTATTTGCACGAGACAAAAGAGGAACAAAGTGACCATCTTTATGTTGCATTCTAAAGTTGATAGAGAAACGGTCTGAGATATTGTCACTTTGTAGATAACGACTGAGTTCATCCCAAGATGCTTTTATATCATCAGGATGGATAAGCCTCTCCCATGATTGAAGTGTGTTTTCAATCTCTTTGTCTGTATATCCCAAGATAGCTTTCCATCTTGGTGAGTAGTAGACATTATTTGTAATAAGATTCCAATCCCATAATCCATCATTACTTCCCTCTAGTGCAAAAGAGAGTCTCTCTTGAATACTCTTATTGAGTTGCTCTAATTTTGTACGCTTTTGAATCTCTATACGCATTCTATAACTCCAAGCAAACATAAGAAGTAAGAGAAGAAACAAAACAGCACTTACTTGCCATAAGAGAGTATTGTTGACTCTCTCTATATAGCTACTTTTGAGCCATTTATTTACTATTTGATGCTGTTGCTCTTGGGTTATTGAACGGAGTGTTTTGTTGATAATACTATAAAGAAGAGGCTCTTCTTTGGATACAAAGAGCGTAAGGTTCATTACAATAGGCGTTTTTCCAACTATCTTAAGCGTATAGAGTTGCATCTCTTGGATAGTATAGTTAGCCAAAGCCATAGTAGCCAATATAGCATCAAAATCACCTTTGGCTACACCTTTGAGTCCCTCTTGAATAGTATCAACTTCAATAAACTTTATTTTAGGATAGGTTTTTATAATCTCATTGGTATATCCATAATTTTTAATAATAGCTATTTTCTTATCTGCTATCATATTAAGATTCTCAACATAATCTTGTTCTCTATTCATAATAATAACAATGGGATTATAAATATATGGTTTTACAGGAGTAAAGTTTTTGGTGAAGGTACTATTTGCATTATCTCCAGATATTACTTGAACCTGCTGATTTGTTGCAAGTTTGAGAGCGTGTTTCCATGAACTACTCGGAATAGTTTTGATTGATAATCCACTTATCTCTTGGATAAGCTTTAGGTGTTCGGCAACAATACCCACATAAGAGCTATCAGTTTTAAAGGACTCATAGGGCATCCAGTTAGGATTACCAGTAAAAGAGATAGAAGGATTATTTGTAAGCCATAACTTCTCTTCTTTGGTAAAGTGGACTTTTAGCGTAGAAGAGGGATTTGTGTTTTGGTTGAGAAAGAGATGGTTCATACTCTGATTATGGTCTACTTTCTGTTGGTGTATAAGTTGTTTGAGTGTTTTAAGTACAAAAATTTCATTTATTTCACCTATATCGTACATATTTACAAGCATTAATTTTTTTGTATTTTCCCCCTCATATATGAGGTGATTTATGCTTTTGTGAGATTGATATTTGGTATGAATAAGCTTTGCTACCTCTTCTATATGTGCCAAAGCATACGCCCAGCCTTTTTTACTCGCACTTAAGAATTTTCTTATCTGTTCGGGATTATTTTGGACTTTTTTAGTAGATGCAAAGAGGTTTATAGCATTGGTAGAAAAGCCATACTCAACAGGGTCAATAACATTATAAGGTATCTTTTTTTGATTTAATTCATAGAGTTCATTAGAGCGAAAACCAGTAATTGCATCTACTTTTTTGTTAATAAAATCTTCTAGGTTAAAAGAGGGTTCTAAAAAGTTTATTTTTTCATTATTGAGATTAAAATAGTCTAAAAGAGTTGTAAGAGAGCTATTATATCTATTTCCTCTACTCATCATTACTCTTTTGCCCTCTAAGTCAAGCATAGATTTAATATTGGGTTGAGTAATAAGAATGAGTGGTGAGCGTTGGAAGTAACTAGCAATGAGTGTAACAGCATTGAGTTTTTTGTTATTATAGGCAATAATACTATTATTAATTCCAAAATCTATAGTATCATTTTCTAAATCTTTAATAATATTACTATTGTTATACTCTAGTATCTCCACATCCAGACCCTCATCATTGTAATAGCCATACTCTTTTGCTACGATAAATCCTGCAAATTGAAATTGGTATTTCCATTGAAGTTGTAATTTTATTTTTGTTTGTGTTGTCTCTGTGGCATAAAGAATGGGGCTTAAAACTATAACAGTTATAATAAATTTTATAATTATATTTTTCATAAAACTCCTAGAGTGAACATTATATAAAAGCTGTTCTAAAACATCTATTAAATGTTTGCATCTTCTTCTGAGCCTCTGCTATCTCTATTGTCTCAAATCTTACCTTTGAGCCTATTGTAGCTTGAGCTATTTTATAACAATCTATAGTCAAAAGAGTGCCTATTTTGGGGTAGCCACCTAGAGTCTGTCGCTCTTTGAGTAAGAGTATGGGTTGCCCATCTTGAGGTATCTGTATAGACCCATAGGCTATCCCCTCAGAGATAATATCTTTTTTGCTAGAGTTGATAGGTTCTCCTTGGAGTCTGTAGCCCATTCTATCACTTTGGAGACCTATCTCATAATCAGAGTGAAAGAATTTTTTTTTCTCTTTGGCAGAAAAATACTCCTCCTGATAGCTTAACAATACACGCAAGAGCAGGGGCTTTTGGTACTCTGGTATCTCTGAGGGGCGTACTCTATGAAGAGGAAAAGAGTCTATAGGAAGAGAGTTCAAAAAGTCTCCTCTTTTAAGCTTCATACCTATGCCCTCTTTGAGTGTAGTAGCATAACTTCCATATACTTTTTCTAATACAAATCCCCCTTTGATAGCAAGATAGCCTCTCTGTCCTGATACTCGTTTTTCAAAAGAGATAATATCTCCTTTGGCTAGAGAGTGTGTTTGCCATATTGCTTTTGTAACACCATTGATTTTACAAGTGAGATTTGCCCCTGTAATAGCAATGCTAAGAGATGCTGTTGCTTGGAGTTTGAGTCCTGTCATAAACTCTATGGCATTTGCATTGTGATTATTGAGTAACATTTGACTCCAGAGATAGGCATACATATCCAAAGCCCCAGAGTGGCATACTCCTCTATCTGTATAGCCATAACGACCACTATCTTGAATAGTTGCAAATATACCACTATTGAGTACTATAAATCCACTCATACAACCTCCACAAACTGTACACTATCACCCACCTCAAAACTCTCAAAGTCATCAAATTCTGTATGCCCTATAATATTCCATCCACCTGCGGAATCTTTGGGATAGATAGCTGTTTGGTGTTCTGCAATAGCTACAGAACCTTTGGGAACTTTGGCTCTAGGGGTAGAGAGTCTAGGGGTGATAATCTGTTTAGGTACAGTTGCTAAGTAGGCAAAACCAACCATAAATCCAATAGCATAGACACGATATATTGTTTGTGTATGCAGTGCTATCACCTCTTGAATACTCAGTTTATTTAGTGTAGCTACTCTCTTTAGGTCAATACCTAAGGTTTGATTATAGCGTGTGGGTATCTTTATGAGTTTATTTGTAGAAGAAGAGGTGTGTGTAGATTTTTGTAGTAATGTCTCTTTGACTCTCTTTTGGATAGTTTGATAATCATAAAGCATAATATCATACTCTAGTAACAAAGAGTTATAAGAGGGGGTGAGGTCAATAATGCCCTCTATGGATTTAAGAACTCTATAAGCTCTTTGGACTTGGTCAAGTATCTCTTGGCTGATACCTTCTCCAAAATAGATAATAAGAGTATCAACGGAGCTAATTTTTATATGCATCTCTAAGCTTTGCTACTGCTTCTATAAGCTCTAAAGCTGATTGATTGTCGCCATGGACACAGAGGGTATCTGCTTGGAGTTTGAGCTTTTTGCCATGGATACTTTTGATGCTTCCTTTTGTAAGGAGTCTTTTGATGCGTTTGAGTACCTTTGTGCTTTTGGTAATAACTGCTCCCTCTTCTTGCCTAGAGACCAAAAACCCCTCATCTGTATAGGCTCTATCTGCAAAGAGTTCATAGAGGAGTTTTATATTATACTTTTTAGCTAAGCTTTGATAATATTTATTTTTACTAGAAGAGAGTATCATAAGTTTGATAGATGTATCATATTTGGAGATAGCTTTTGCAATAGAGCAAAATATCTCTTCATCTTGCATCATAGCGTTATACAATGCTCCATGGGGTTTGAGATAGCTCACTTTGGTACCATAACTTTGACATATAGCCTCCAAAGCTCCTAACTGATATAAGACAAAAGAGACTATCTCTTCTGGACTACAAACCATATCGCGACGACCAAATCCTACTAAGTCAGGATATGAGGGGTGTGCACCTATCTCTACACCATAATCTACAGCACTTTTGATACTGCGATGCATAGTCACAGGGTCTGATGCATGAAATCCACATGCTAAGTTTGCCATATCTATATGGGGCATTATCTGCTTATCAAGCCCCATACTATAGATACCAAAACTCTCACCCATATCACAGTTGAGTTTTATCTTCATTAGTTTACCTTCTCTTAAAACTATAATTATAATCATTTTATTTTATATTATTCATAATATTTATGATTTGTACTGTAATTTAGTATAAATTGGCTCTATGCTATGTTAATGCTATCTTTCAATGCCATAATACTAGAAGGGTAATAGAGTAAGGCTTTCTCACAGATAGCCAAAAAAGCATAAAAGGATATCGTAATGAAAAAAGTATTTCTAATTATAGGTGCTCCAGGTTCTGGAAAAACAACTGATGCAACCACTGTTGCACAAAAACATAGTGACCATATTGTACACTACTCTACAGGAGATATGCTACGAGAAGAGGTATCTAAAGGGAGTGAATTAGGTAAAACTATTGAGGGTTTTATTGCTAGAGGGGCTTTGGTACCTTTGGATATTATCTTAGATACTATAATGGTCTCTATCAAAAATGCACCAGCAGATGTTATTTTGATTGATGGGTATCCTAGAAGTGTAGAGCAGATGCTTGCTTTTGATGAAATTATTCAAAAAGAAGAAGAGATATCTTTGGTCTCTGTGATTGAAGTAAGCGTGAGTGAAGAGACTGCTAGAGAGCGGGTTGTAGGAAGAGTAGCCCAATCAGAAGTAGTTCGTGCAGATGATAGCATGGAGATTTTTAACCATAGAATGCAAGTCTATCTTCAGCCTCTAGCCCAAATTCAGGATTTTTATAAAAGAAAAAAGTTACTCAAGACCTTTAATGGAGAGAAGAGTATAGATATTATAGTAAGTCTAATGGAAATTTTCATATTAGCACGAAAATAATATATTAAAAAAAGGAGAAATTATGACACTTATTGAACTATTTACAGAGTATGTTAGAGAGAAAAAGAGCTTAAAAGAGTATGTAGAGAAGAGAAAATCTATTGATGCAAGAGGAGAGTTTAATGATAAAACACTTCTTCAAGCACAAGAAGATTTAGAGAAGTTACAAAAAGATAATCCAGAGGTCTATGCGTTGATGTATGATACGCTAGAGCAATATTATGAAGAGGATAATGGATATACGGTAGAGTATCCTATTGATTTTATTCGTGAAATTTTAAAGATATATCAAAATCATATTCCAGCACAAGAGGTATATGAGTCTTATAAAAAAGGTCTCAATCACCCATGCCGTGATGCATAAGATGAGTTACCTCATCTTTTGAGCCATTTTGATATAGACATGGAGTATATCAAGTGCAGCAGGAGTAACTCCTGAGATTTGAGATGCAGAGAAGAGAGTAGGAGGAACTGTCTCTTGAAGTTTTTCTACTATCTCATTACTTAACCCTGATACTTTTGTAAAATCAAACCCATCTGGTATTTTGATTTTGAGCATATCTTTCATTCTATCAATTTGAAGTTGTTGTTTTTGGATATATCTACTATATTTAGCCTCAATAATAAGCTGTTCTATCACATCATCACTATATTTATCAAAATGAGGAAGAAGTGTAAGTACTTTTTGTTTATCAAACTCACCTCTGCCTAAGATATCAATCCAATAAGTTTTATCATTAATTTTTATTTGACCTATCTGGTCTAATCTACGCAAAAACTCTTTTGTTGGTGTGGCATACTCTTTTTTAAGATAGTTAAGAGCTTCTACTAGAGCCTCTTTTTTGGTATTTATTTTTGAGATATAGGCATCATCTAATAATCCCAAAGCAATTCCATAATGAGAGAGTCTAATATCTGCATTATCTTCACGCAATAGTAGTCTATACTCTGCACGACTTGTAAACATACGGTATGGCTCTTTTGTGCCTTTGGTGACCAAGTCATCTATAAGTACACCTATATATGCTTCATCTCTACCTAATATAAATGGCTCTTTGCCTTGGAGTTTTAGGGTTGCATTGATACCTGCCATAAGCCCTTGGGCTGCTGCCTCTTCGTACCCTGTGGTTCCATTAATCTGCCCTGCACAGTATAAACCTGCTATTTTTTTGGTCTCTAGGGTATGTTTGAGGTCTGTTGGCTGTATAAAATCATACTCAATAGCATATCCATAACGGACTATCTTGGCACTCTCCATCCCCTCTATAGAGTGAATCATCTCTAGTTGTATATCTGTAGGCAAAGAGGTGCTTAATCCATTGATATAGTACTCTGTCGCCTCTAGGGTTTGTGGCTCTATAAAGATTTGATGGCGTGGTCTCTCTCTAAAACGGCTTACTTTATCCTCTATACTTGGACAATACCTAGGACCTACACCCTCTATCTGTCCAGAAAAGAGAGGGGCTCTATGAAAGTTACTCTCTATTAGAGTATGTGTCTCTTCATTGGTATAAGTAACATGACAAGGGAGTTGTTTAGGATTAAAACTCTCTTTTGGGGTACGAAATGAGAATGGTTGAGGAGGTGTATCTCCACCCTGTTCTTCTAATCCATCAAAATTAATACTTTTCCCATCTATCCTAGCACAAGTTCCTGTTTTGAGTCTGCCTATATTTAGACCCAAATCACGCAGATACTGGGCAAGTTCTATAGAAGCAAACTCGCCTTGTCTTCCTGCTTTTTGTTGCTGTTTTCCAATATGAATAGTCCCATCCAAAAAAGTTCCAGCAGTAATAATAACTTTGGAGGCTTCATAAAAATTATCTAATTGTGTCTCTACCCCTTTAATACTACTCTCTTCTATGCTAAGAGCTGTTACCATCTCCTGTTTGACATCAAGGTTCTCTGTGTTCATAACAACTTCACGCATATAGATACGGTATCTATCCATATCTATCTGTGCGCGTGAACCTCTTACAGCAGGTCCCTTGGAGGCGTTGAGTATACGAAACTGTATTCCTGTAGCATCTGTGGCTAGTCCCATCTGACCACCTAAAGCGTCAAGCTCTTTGACCAAATGCCCTTTGGCAAGTCCCCCTATAGCAGGATTACAGCTAGAAGCCCCTATCTGTTCGGCTAATATGGTAATAAGAAGTGTTTTTGCTCCCATTCTAGCCGATGCCAATGAAGCTTCAATCCCTGCATGTCCACCACCGATGACGATTACATCATATTTCATTATTTGTCCTGATTTTTTCGCTATTATAGTAAGTAACCTCTTAGGCTACTCTTGAACTCTAATATATCTGATACTTTAAGATAAGCCTTAGTAAACATCATCATGACTTCCTATATCAATAAGAATAATTACATCATCAATAATGATAAAATCTATGATAATTCTATATTTCATATTGATAGAAACAGATGAGAATTGAGTTATTTTACCTTGTAATTTATGTAATCTTAATGATGGATGATAAGGGTTATGCTCTAAAAGTTCTATGGTTTTTTGATATTGAGGATAGATATTTTTCTGTTTTTTAAGAAATTTAATTGCTTTTTTCTCATAGCTCTCATCAAATTTGATTTTATACATTCTCAATAGCTTCTTTTATTGTATCAAAATGTTTTTGTGTACTACTATGATAGTTACCTTTTTCTATGTTTTCCATCACCTCTTTATGTGCTATTTCAAGTTTATAGGCTCTATAGCCCTCATACTCATCAAAAGGTATAACACAATATTTATTTTTACCTCGTACATTAATAATCACTTCAGAAAAGTTCTTAAGTAAATTTTCAAAAACAGATACCCCTTTGGTTTTTACCTCATTTGCCATTATTGTCATTATAAACTCCTGAATAGTACTTTTAAAAGTATTATAGCATATTTTACTCACTTGCATAATTTGAGATAGAAGTCTATATCCTCTGCACTGTAATATCCCCAAAGAGCAGTACATCTTTGAGTATGGCTTTTTGAGTTATGCCATCTTTGTCTATATAGAGTTGGAGTTCTCCTTGGTTACTTGCAAATATTTTTTGATAAATAATGGCAGAAATATTCCAGTAGTTAGCTTTTTGAGATGAGGCAGGAACGATAATCTTGACTACACCATTTTGTTTTTCTGCACCTATGGCTTGAAAAGTGTAGATAGCCTGTTTTGCTCTGTTTGGTATAAGTGACGCAATATTAAAATAGAGTGTTAAGAGGTCATTTGTGCTATAAAATGCTAATACTCTTTGGTTTGTATAAAAAGTTTTGCCATTTTGGGATTTGATATATTTTTTGGTTACTTTTTTGGTTTTATGGTTTATGTTATATGTTTTTTGACTCTTTTTGCCTTTATAGAGTTTTGTGACTTGATAACTATTTGATATAAAGAGACCATTTTTTAGAGAGCCTCTACTTTTATGAATCTCTTCTCTTCCTCCACTCATATTTTTTGCTAAGCCTGTAGCTTTGCCTTCTATCTCTATGCTATAGCTATTTTTATCTGTATGTAGATGTGCCAAAGCAGTGCCAACTTTTCCAAAGATACCAAAACTTATCTCATATTTTATATGAAGGTCTTTCGCATATATAAAAGTATTAAGTAGAACTATCCAAAAGAGAGTTAATTTATATAACATTATTGTAATCCTTATCTTAAAAGTATAGCTTATTTTGGATAAAATAGTATAAAAAGTACTGCAATGGCTCAAACACTTATAGTTGAACGAAATGAAACAGAACAAACAAACCTGATAAGTACTATGGAGATGGATGTTCCTGATACTATCCAGCCACTTATTAATCAACTCTATAGTGGAGAGTATGGAGAGTTTTGGTCTTATTTGATTGGTGGGGTTCCTGTAGCTAACTTTGTTGGTGCCTTTATAGTCTTTATATTTTTTCTGCTACTTAAAAAGTTTTTTACTAAGGTAGTGATTGAATCTCTACTGATTCTTGCGAGAAAAACAAAAACAAGCCTAGATGATCAGATTATTATAGGTTTAAGAGACCCTATTCGGTTTGGGTTTATTGTTGTAGGGATACATCTCTTTTTTAAGTTGATTTTTGTAGATAATGCTTTTATTACTCTTGTTTTAGAATCACTAATTATCTATACTATTTTTTGGGTTATTATCTCTTTGTTGGATGCATTGAGAGATTATATCTTTAATTATAATAGAATAGACAAACAGCACTCAAAAGAGCTAAGTGCTTTTGGTGTTAGAGTTGCTAAGTGGATTATCATTACTATTGGAATAAGTATAGTGTTGCATAATTGGGGTATTAATGTAACAGGAATTTTTGCCTCATTAGGTTTGGGTGGACTGGCATTTGCCTTGGCTGCCAAAGATACAGCTTCTAATCTTTTTGCCTCTATAGCACTTTTGCTTGATAACTCTATTACCAAAGGAGAGTGGGTTAAAGTGGCTGGTGTTGAGGGGGTAGTTGAGGTGGTAGGAATGAGAACAACAAAGATTCGTTCTTTTGAAAAATCGCTCTTTACTATTCCTAATCATCTAATTGCCAATAATCCTATAGAAAATTTTTCTCGTCGTGGTGTACGGCGAATCAAGATGAATATAGGACTCACCTATGATACTACAAGTCAACAAGTAGAGAGTATTGTATATCAGATTCGAGAGATGCTTCAAAAACATCCAAGGGTTTCACAAAAAGAGACGCTTTTGGTTAATTTTAATAATTTTGGAGAGAGTACACTAGATATATTTGTATATGCATTTACAAATACTGCACAGTGGAGTCACTATTTGGATATTAGAGAAGATATTCATATTCAAATAATAAAAATTGTAGAGGATAATAGTGCATCATTTGCCTTTCCCTCACAATCACTCTATGTAGAAAATATCTCTACCCCTTCTGCTTCAAATCTTGAATACTCTCCATTACATTTGTAATATCTGTTCGTATAAATGGTTTGGATATATGATAATCAAAGAGAGTTTGATACTTCTCTATAGCAGTTGGGTCATTGGTAATAGAGATGATAATAAGACGAGAAGTTGCCTTTGTCATCTGTTCATATCTTCTAATAGTTTGGGCTATTTCTAAACCTAGTTTCCCTGGCATATAATGATCTAAAAAGAGTATATCTATCTTGTTCTTATCTCTATAGGCTTGTTTTATTTTGTTGAGTGTCTCTACTCCATCATAGGCAAAAGTAAGATTTAAAAGAGGATTTTTTTTGAGCATTGCATGGAGTATTTTGACATTCATCTGTACATCATCTGCAATAAGTATATTTATATTTGAAGACTCTTTTGGCTCCTCCTCTTGATAATAGAGAGGGAGGTGATTTGCATCAACTTCAATATAATCAGAGATAGACTCTATATCATCTTCTATTCTATGGATAAGTTTTTTTATTTCTGGGTTTTCTGTATTTTTATTAAGTAGATTTGTTTTGTCTTTAAGTCTATCAATAATCTCATAAACCTCTTCTTTGGTAATAGCAAAAAAGGTACTATTGAATTTCTCGGCTATCTTATCCATCTCTACAGAGAATATATCACTAAAAGAGCCTTCTAATTCACGCAAAAACTCTAATATATGTTGTTCAAAAGTATATTGACTCTTTGAGAAACGAATGATACCAATTACTCTATTTTCATTTATAACAGGCACAATAACCTGAGTAGACAAAGAGAGTTTAAAGGGGTTATCTATAGAGGTATTATAGTTGCTATCATAACGAATATGAGAACTATGGTATGGAGTTTTGAAGATATAGGCTTTTGCAGTCATACTATTATTTTCTTCTAAAAATTTTAGAGGAATAGTATTCTTTTTAATTTTGTCATAAAAGAGTTTTTTTGCAGGGTCATAGGCTAAGAGGTCAATAGAATCACTTAAAGTAGCTTCTTTTAAAATAGTAACAATTTTTTTGCTATTTCCCAATGAGTTTGCTAGATGCTCCTTGATTTTATCATATCTATCTATCTCTTGTATATAAATCATTATTTCTCCTAATATATAAGTATTTTTTTAATTATCAATTAGAGTTACTATTATAGCACTTAATTAGAACATTTTTGAGATAGCTTAAGGTATAATTACAAAAATTGAGTATTTTTATCAAGATACAAATGGAGTGAAGGAGGCGTAATGAATCAAATCAAAGCCCATGCAAAAGTAAATATATTTCTTAAAATTACAGGACATCACAATGGGTATCACACTCTTTTATCTCGTTTTGCCTTAGTAGATAACCTTTATGATACTATTACTCTCACACCACAAAAATGTGATAGATTTGTAATTGAGGGGTGTGATGGTATTGCTACCTCATCAAACACTATTTACAAAGCCTATCAAGCACTCCTAGAGGCAACTCAAAGCCTAGAGTTAGAGCAGTTTTTTAGAGAGCATAAAGTTGTTGTGACCAAAGAGATTCCATCATTGGCAGGTTTGGGGGGTGGGAGTTCGGATGGCGCTGCTTTTATGCGGTTGGTGAATACTCTGTGTACTCTTGGTCTCTCTATCCAAGAACTCTCTCGTATTGGGAGCAGTATTGGGGCAGATTTACCATTTTTTATCCACAACTACTCCTCTGCAAATGTTAAAGGGTTTGGTGAGATAGTAGAGGAGTTCACAGAAGAGCCACTGCATATAGAGACAATGACTCCAGCTATAGGATGTGATACAACTTTAGTCTATAAAACATTTAAAAAGGAGTTTTTATCCAAAATAGATACAAACTCTTTTGATGGCTGGGAAGAGAAAGGCTCAAAAGAGATTTTAGAAGAGATTCAAAATCCACTCTTACTCAATGACCTCTACCTCTCTGCACGAGAACTCTATCCTAATTTAGAAGAGTATGCCCAAGATGGGTGGTATTTTTCTGGAAGTGGAAGTAGTTTTTTTAGAGTTTTATAATGTTTGATTCTCTCCTCTACTTCACACTCCTACAATCCATAGACCAAGAGAGCTTCCAAGAGTCACAGCTCTCGCAGTTTAATTTCTATTTTGAGAATGATTTTTTTTATAGTACAGATAAATATTATACCAATAGTGTAAAGTTAGAGTGGTTAGCGTATAATAAAAATATTATCTATAATTTTGGGATTGTGCAGGATATGTATACGCCCTCTTGCCATGAGATAGATTTTGTAAAATATGGAGACCATCCTTATACAGGGAGGTTTGAGGGAAATTTTGGGGTTTCTGTGATAGGTGAGGGGAGTATGGTGAGTTTGGATATTGGGATTGGGTATACGGGAGAGTATACTTATGCCAAAGAGGCTATGGAATTTATTCATAGTCTTTTGCCCTCTAATCCTATTTTTGGGGGTTGGGAGTATCAGACTCCTACACGCATCTTGGGCAGAATTTCGTTAAGCCAAAAGAACCGTTATATTTTGAGTGATAGCTCTAGTGATTTTATCTCTAATATAGGGGTGAATTTTAGTAACTTTCAATCTAATATCTATGCTGGGTATCAGTGGAGGGTAGGGTGGAATCTGCCAAATGATTTTGGTCTCTACTCTAATCTCTCTAAATCTATCAACTATCAAGACCCCACAAACACTCTCCATGCCTATGGTATGTTAGGTATTCAAGCAGAGTATATAGATAATGACCTCTCCATAGACCATCCAAGTACACCCCAACACCATCAATTACTAACCTTTAATGCAGGATTTGCTCTAGCCTATTATGATTTGACTGCCTCTATGCTTTTTTCCAAAGAGACCAAAAGATTTCACTCGCAAGATAGTGACTATTTTAGATTTGTAACTATTTTAATTGGATATAGATTTTAGAGAATAGGGAGATGATAGTTATAAGGTTTAAGTTATATAATATATAAAATCAAAATAAAGGTAATCTAATGACAGAACAAGAACAAGAACCAGAAGTAAAAACTATTGATTTTAGAATTGAGAGAATCCATAGAATGGCAAAAGGACACTTTGGTGAAGTCCGTTTTGTAGGTATTAAGTACCATGAAAAAATTGGATGGGTAGCAAAGATACAGTTTGATGAATTTGAGAGTCTTGTAGCAGAGGGTCAAGATGCAGTCTCTGCACTCAAAAACCTAAGAAAAAGAGTTAAAAAGATTATAGAACGATACAATACGGTTTGATAGATTGAAAAAAAATATTATACTTATAGGATTTATGGGTGTAGGCAAAGGTACTACAGCTAGAGCCTTTGCCAAAGAGTATGGGGTTTTTAATATTGATACAGATGATCTTATAGAGTCTAAAGAGAATCGTAAAATAAAAAAAATCTTTGCTACTGAGGGAGAAAAATATTTTCGTGCGTTAGAACAAGAGAGTGCTAATTGGATTGAAGAGAGTATCACAGGGACGCTTATTAGCTGTGGGGGAGGATTTTATAAAGTAAATAATCTCTCTAAGCTTGGTACCGTAGTCCTTTTGGATGCCTCTTTTGAATGGATTTATAATCGTCTTAAAACTGCACCAAATGCCCAAAACAAACTCAAAAAACGCCCTCTTTTTACTCAACCCAAAGAGGCAAAAAAACTCTATGATGAGAGGAAAAAAGCCTATTACTCTATAGCAGATATTGTTATAGATATAGAAGATAAAAGTTTGGATATGGTAGTTAAAGAGATTGCACAGAGAGCAAAAATTTAATTTACCAGAGCTTTAATAACAGGAAAACAGATATGAACATTACTCTATTAGATGCACAAACTTTAGGAGAAGATCTTGATTTAAGTTCTTTAGAAAATTTAGGAAATTTAACAACTTATGCCACTACCTCTTTGGATGAGACTTTAGAGAGAATTAAAGAGGCTGATATTGTTGTTACAAATAAAGTTTTGATTACAGCCGATATTATGGCACAAGCACCCAAACTCAAACTTATCTGCATTGCTGCTACAGGAATGAATAATGTGGACTTAGATGAGGCTCAAAAGAGAGGTATTAGTGTAAAAAATGTTGCAGGATACTCCACGCAGAGTGTAGTACAGCATACTTTTGCTATGGCGTTGTATCTTTTGGGAAAAATGGCATATTATGATAGAGTTGTCAAAAGTGCAGAGTGGAGTAATTCGGGGATATTTACAGATGTCTCAAGACCTTTTGGTGAAATAGCCAATAAAAAATGGGGAGTTATTGGGCTTGGTACTATTGGGCGTGAGGTCGCTAGGGTGGCTACTGCATTTGGTGCGGAGGTTGTCTATTACTCTACAAGTGGTGCTAACCTAGACCAAGAGTACGCACACTACTCTCTTGAAAAACTTATAAGTGAGTGTGATATTATCTCTATACACTCCCCTCTTAATGAGAAGACATTGAATCTTTTGAATGCTACAAACCTCTCGTTACTCAAAGAGAATGCAATTATTCTCAACCTTGGTCGAGGGGGTATTATTAATGAAGATGCTTTAGCCAAAGAGCTAGATTCCAAAAATATTTATGCAGGAACAGATGTTATATCCAAAGAGCCTATAGAAGTAGAGAACCCTCTTATGCTTGTGAAAAATCAAGAGAGGCTTTTGATTACTCCACATATTGCTTGGTCAAGTATTGAAGCTAGAATCAAACTCTTAGAGGGAATAGTAGAAAATATTAGACTTTTTCAAGATAAGAGCTAACAATGAAGACTCTTATATTGCATGGATGGGGAGGGAGTGATTCTCCTCATTGGCAAGCAGAACTCGCTGCAACTCTTGCAGGTGACTATGGGACTGTGAGTTTCCCTCTTTTAGATAATTGTCACTTCCCTAGCAAAAATAGATGGATAAAGCAGGTAAAGCATATTTTAGAAGAGTTCAAACCAGATACTGTAGTGTGCCACTCTTTGGCAAATAGTTTGTGGTTTTGGTTGTGCGAAGAGGATATTGAACCTATACAAAACCTCTATATGGTAGCCCCACCAAGTCTTAACTGCCAAATAGAGATACTAAAGAGCTTTTTCCCTATCTCTTTGCCAAAAGAGCTAAAGGCAACAAATATAGAGATGGTAGTCTCTGACAGTGACCCATATATAAGTGTAGAGGAAGCAGAGATGATAGCTATACATTACTCTATTGCTCTGACTATTATTCCTAATGCAGGACATATCAATGCTGAGAGTGGCTATGGAAAATGGGAATGGATAGAGAAGCGGTTGCAAAGGAGAGGAGATGATTCTTAGTATTGAGTCTAGTTGTGATGATAGCTCTTTAGCAATTACCAATATAAATACAGGGCAACTACTCTACCATAAAAAAATATCCCAAGAGCTAGAACACTCTGTCTATGGTGGGGTTGTCCCAGAGTTAGCAAGTAGACTCCATGCTGTGGCACTGCCTCAAATTCTTGATGAGGTCAAAGAGTATTTCCCCAAACTTAAAGCTGTTGCAGTGACAAACCAGCCAGGTCTTGGAGTAACGCTTTTAGAGGGAATTGCGATGGCAAAGACGCTTAGTGTAATGCTAGAGATTCCTCTTATTGCCGTGCATCATCTCAAAGCTCATATCTACTCGTTGTTTATTGAAAAAGAGATACTATCACCACTCTTGGTGCTTTTGATTTCGGGAGGACATACGCAAATTATTCGTATGGAGAGTTTTGATAGAATGGAGATTTTGGCCTCTAGCATAGATGATAGTGTAGGTGAAAGTTTTGATAAGAGTGCCAAGATGATGGGGCTTGGCTACCCTGGAGGTCCTATTATTGAGCAGATGGCAAAAGAGGGAGACGAGGAGAGGTTTGAACTTCCTATTCCTTTGCAACACTCACCACTCATAGCATTCTCTCTCTCTGGACTCAAAAATGCAGTCCGTCTGCTTATAGAAAAGTGCAAAGATAAAGATGGCAACATAGCCTATCAAGATAAGTGTGATATATCAGCTACTTTTCAAAAATCAATTCGATTGCATCTTATTCAAAAGAGTAAAAAGATATTTCAAAAAGAGTCTATTAAAGATTTTGCTATTGTGGGGGGAGCGAGTGCTAATTTGTATATTAGAGAAGCCTATCAAGAGTTATGCACAAAATATAACAAAAAATTATATACTGTACCCCTAGAGTACTGTTCTGATAATGCTGCTATGGTAGGAAGGTATGCTATAGAAGCGTATAATAGAAAAGAGTTTATAGACCCAAACCAGATAGATATTACACCAACAAAAAAACAATCAATAGGCTCTCTTTTGTAAGGGAACTAAGCTTTAAAGCCCTCTTTACTTTTGCAATACTCCTCCATAAAGCACCCCTCACACTCTGGCTTAATTGCCTTGCAACGGTAGCGTCCAAAGAGTACCATAGCTTGATGAAGAAGATGTAGATTGGTTTTGAATTTTTTACTAAGTTCTTCTTCTACTTTGGTTGCTGTTGTGGCGTTGCTAAGCCCTAAACGGTGAGCAACACGAAATACATGTGTATCTACAGCCATTACATTTGCACCACTATGCTCTATTCTCACCACATTTGCAGTCTTCTGACCTACTCCTGCAAGTGTCATTAGCTCTTTTTGTGTAAGAGGTATCTCTCCATTATAGTTCTCAATGACTGATTGTGCCATTTTGATAAGATTTTTGGCTTTATTATTAAAGAACGAACAACTTTTAATAAGCTCTTTGAGTGCATCAAGATTAGCATTGGCTAAGGATACTATGTTGGGGTAGGCATCAAAAAGAGCAGGAGTGATAATATTAACTCGTTTATCTGTACATTGAGCTGAGAGCATAACAGAGATAATAAGCTCATAGAGATTATTATAGTGTAACTCCGATACGCTATCTGGATAATGCTCTAAAAAGAGATTTTTTATAGCCTCTATTTCTACTTTTGTAGCTATTTTGACTTGTTGAAGTTTTTTTGATTTTATAGCAGTTTTTTCTCCCATAAGGTACCTTTAATTTTTATAATTATCATAACATAAATTTCTGATTTCATAGTAATTTTATTGTTAATAAATGATTTACTTTTGAGCGATATAATCACAACCAAAATACTTACATATAAGGTAAAAAGATGAAAAAATTGATTAAGGTATCAGTTATCGCTGCTACAATGATTACAACAAGTTTAGTAGCATCTGATATATTAGCTACAGTTGATGGTAGAAATATTACTTCACAAGATGCCGAAGCATTTGTTCGTGCAACAGCACCAAAAACAACTTTTGACCAGTTACCAGAAAAACAGCAAAAGATGATAGCTGAAAGACTTGTAGAGAGAGTACTTTTTATAAAAGCAGCTCAAAAAGAGGGTGTAGAACAAGAGGCTGAATTTAAAGAGAATATGGAAAAACTCAAAGAAGAACTTCTTGTAAGCCTTTGGATGAAGAAGCAGATGGAGAATGCTATTGTAAGTGATAGTGAATCACAAGATTTTTACAAAAATAATCCTGAAAAATTTAAAATACCAGAGAGTGTAAATGCACGACATATTCTTATTCCTGATGAGAAAACTGCCAAAGAGATTATTGTAGAACTTAAAGAGCTTAAGGGTGATGCTCTTAAAGAGAAGTTTATAGAACTTGCCAAAGCAAAATCAACAGGTCCTACAGGAGAGAAGGGTGGTGACCTTGGAAATTTCTCAAAAGGTCAAATGGTTCCAGAGTTTGATAAGGCTGTCTTTGCCCTTAAAAAAGGTGAAATTTCCCTAGAGCCTGTAAAGACACAGTTTGGTTTTCATGTTATCTATTTAGAAGAGAAAAAAGAGTCAACTACAGTAGCTTTTGATGATGTAAAAGAGAAAATTGTACAGGCTCTTAAACAGCAACAGTTCCAACAAAAATTAAGTGAAGTAGCTAAAGAGTTAAAATCAAAAGCAAAAATTAGTTATTCAGAAGCTTCTAAAAGTACAGAAGAAAAATAATGAAGAAGTTTTTTATTACTGTAGGTCTCTTTGTGACACTTACTACAACAAGTTTGTTAGCTGATGACCTTAAAAATACTCTTATGCCTGTAGCTTCTAAATCTTCAGAGTCTAATATTAATCTTGATAACTTAAATGTAGGTGCAAGACCAGGTCCTGTAGCTAAACCTAAAGTAAGATCAGGAAAAGCTGTTATTGGTACAGTTGATGGGATTAAAATCTATAAGAAAAGTGCTGACCAATTTTTGAAAATGGTAACAAAGGGAAAAGTAACAGATTTTGATAGACTTCCTAAAAAACAGCGTATAGAAATTGTAAATAATCTTGCTTCTACTGCTTTGATTGAGGCAAAAGCCAAAAAAGAGGTAACTCAAGCAGAAAAGAATAAATTAGCCGCTCAATATTGGATGGGTAAAAAGATGAAAAAAATCAAAGTTTCAGATGCTGAAGCAAAGAAATTTTATAAAGCAAACCAAAAGGCATTTGAGCGTAAAGATGGCAAAACTGTTCCTTATGAGAATGTTGAAAAGTATGTAAAGAGTACAATGCAACAACAAAAGTTTGCTAAAGATTTAATGAAAAATGCTAAAGTAGTAGTAAAATAAGCCTAATAAGGAATAAAATAGATGTCAACAAAAGTTTTAGATATAGTAGATGCAGGTGTAGTAACTGGTAGTGACCTTCAGAAGATTTTAGAAATTGCTAAATCAGAGGGATATGCACTCCCTGCGGTGAATGTTGTGGGAACAAATTCTATTAATGCAGTTCTTGAAGCAGCATCAAAAGTAAACTCTCCTGTAGTTATTCAGTTTAGTAATGGGGGAGGTGTTTTTTATGCAGGAAAAGGACTTCCTTTAGCTAATTCAGCTGTACTAGGAAGTATCTCTGGAGCAAAACATGTACATACTATGGCAAAAGCTTATGGTGTACCTGTTATTTTGCATACAGATCATGCTGCACGAAAGTTACTTCCATGGATTGATGGACTTCTTGATGCAAGTGAATTACATTATAAAGAGACAGGCTCACCACTGTTTTCATCACATATGATTGACCTCTCAGAAGAGCCAATTGAGGAAAATATTGCAACTTGTAAAGAGTACCTCAAACGCATGAGTGCTATGGGAATGACACTAGAGATAGAGTTGGGTGTAACAGGTGGAGAAGAGGATGGTGTAGATAATACTGATATTGATAATGCTTTACTCTATACACAGCCAGAAGAGGTAGCATACGCGTATGAAGAGTTGAGTAAAATTAGTGATAACTTTACTATTGCTGCGTCGTTTGGTAATGTGCATGGAGTTTATAAACCAGGAAATGTTAAATTAACACCAAAAATTTTAGATAACTCTCAAAAACATATTCAAGAGAAGTATAGTACTGCTCAAAAACCTGTAAATTTTGTCTTTCATGGTGGTTCAGGCTCTAGCGTAGAAGAGATTCGTGAAGCTATTAGTTATGGTGCTATCAAAATGAATATAGACACAGACACACAGTGGGCATATTGGGATGGTGTCCGTGAATATGAAGCAAAAAACCATGATTACCTTCAAGGTCAAATAGGAAATCCTGATGGTGAAGATAAACCAAATAAAGGATATTATGATCCAAGAAAATGGTTACGAGCAGGAGAAGAAGCGATGATTAAGAGACTTATCAAAGCATTTGAAGACCTCAATTGTATCGGAAGAAATTAATTACCTCTTTAGCTCTACCAACTCCCATTGAAGAGATTTTCTTTGATGGGAATCTCTTTTATCTCAAAAGAGATGATCTTATCCATCCTGACTTTTCAGGAAATAAAGCACGAAAATTTTATGCATATCTCTCACAAGAATTTCAGAATATAGAAAAAATAGTCTCTTATGGCTCTAATCAGTCAAATGCTATGTACTCTTTGTCTGTTCTAGCTAAACTTCAAGGGTGGAAGTTTGAGTATAGCGTAGATCATATTCCTGCATATCTCAAAGAAAATCCCCATGGCAACTATAAAAGGGCATTAAAAAATGGTATGGTTATTACAGAGACTATAGATAGAACGAATTCTCAAAATATACTCTACATAGAAGAGGGTGGAAGAGAGCATAACGCTGAATATGGAATCAAGATTTTAGCTCAAGAGATTGAAACATGGAAAGAGTCCAAAGGGATTGAAAAGTTAGATATTTTTCTTCCTTCAGGAACAGGCACAACAGCTCTTTATCTTCAAAAAAACTACACTAATAGAGTCTATACTACCCCTTGTGTAGGTGATAGTAGCTATCTTCAAAAGCAATTTTTAATGTTAGAGAGTAATAGAGAATACCACCCAACTATTTTAGATACAGAAAAAAAATATCATTTTGGAAAACTTTATAAAAATTTTTATACTATGTGGCAAAATTTATATTTTCAAACAGGTATAGAGTTTGATTTACTATATGATCCTAAGGGCTGGATAGTTTTATTAGAAAATAGAGAACTTTTTTCAAAGCCAATACTCTATATTCATCAAGGTGGAGTTATTGGAAATGAAAGTATGTTACTACGATATGAACGAAAATATAAAAATATTTTGTAACTTTAAGCAAAAAGGGAAGATAAAAAGCTAATAATAATGTAAGTAAAAGAGTAAAATTCAAGAAATTTCAAAAAAACAAGAAGAAATTGCAAAAAGTCCTTGACAAAGTGAGAGAAAGGGGCTATAATACGCGTCCAACAACACGAAGACCTAGTC
>Ga0193964_1000410_pt1 | contig 21067 bp, 25 predicted proteins | sample FB_7_MG_FD_140323 | JGI IMG/M metagenome (GOLD analysis project Ga0193964, IMG submission 140323) | Microbial mat bacterial communities from the Broadkill River, Lewes, Delaware, United States - FB_7_MG | ecosystem: Environmental > Aquatic > Freshwater > River > Microbial mats | place: USA... | reverse complement strand
TAGTTACAGATAAAATAGGATTTGAGATACTCAAAAGATATGCAGACAAAGAGGGCTTTGAATTGAGTCCTGAGAGTGTAGAGTTTGTAGAGACTGACTTTTGGCATATTAATAATATGAAAAATGATGAGAGTTTTGATGGGGCATGGCTCTGTTTTTATAACTTTGAAGGGGTAGAGGCGGAGTTTGAACAGTTTGATAATCTCTTTATTGACCAGTATAAATCCCCTTATCCAAACTTTTCTGCATTGGAGTTTATGACAACTGAAGCGATAATAGAAGAGAAACCAGAGGCACTCTATAAGTTTATAGAGGTAACAAACAGTATGGCTAAGTATCTACAAGATAATATAGAAGATGCTAAAGAGATGTTCTATAGCTATAGCAAAGAAGAGAAATCAGAACTTATGGATAAAATTATAGAAGATACTATCCCTAGATTTAATAGAGATATTCAATCAGATAGTAAACGATGGTTAGAACTCTATAAATTTTTAGAAGAGTTAGAGTTAGTAATGCTTAATGAGAAAGAGTATGCTAAAATATGGGAAATAAAAGGATAAATAGTGTTTAAAAAATTATGTCTCTTTTTGCCACTCATCTTTATGGGTTGTGATAGCGACAAACATCCACCATTAGAGACAGTGAGTAAGGTAGATATAGAGCAATACAAAGGGACTTGGTACGAGATAGCAAGATTTGAGCATATATTTGAAGAGGGGTGCAAAAATGTCACCGCTACTTATGAGATACGAGATGATGGCAAGATAAAAGTTATCAATAGATGTACAGATATAAAGAGTAACAAACAAAAAGAGGCTGTAGGTGTAGCATATAGGGTAGATGATACAAACTCCAAACTCAAAGTGAGCTTTTTTCGACCATTTTATGGGGATTATTGGATTATTGATTTGGACAAAGAGTATAGATATGCTCTAGTAGGCAGTCCTGATAGAAAATACCTCTGGATATTAAGCCGAACCAAAACCATAGATGAGAAGACAAAAGCGAAACTACTTGCAAAACTTCCAGCCTTGCAATTTGATAAAGATAAGTTTGTTTGGACGATTCAGGAGTAGTAGAGACCCTATAGAGGTCAAGAAAATCCAAAAAAATAATAAAAGCAAAAAGGGATAGTGAATTTGTTATAATCGCATATTATTTTTTAAGGAGTCATAATGGCAGTAATAGGTATGGGTGATATTAAAAAGGGTGTTCGATTAGAATTAGATGGAAATCCTTTTAGAGTTACAGAGTTCCAGCATGTAAAACCAGGAAAAGGTGCAGCATTTGTACGAATTAAAATAAAAAACTTATCTACAGGAAAAGTTATAGATAAAACTGTCCATGCGGGTGATAAGTTTGAGGTACCTGAATTAGAGCAAAATACAATGCAGTATCTCTATGATGATGGTGAGATGCTTCAATTTATGGATACAACTTCGTATGAGCAGATAGGGTTGACGCATGAGCAGGTTGGAAAAGATACTTTTGATTATATGATTGATGGTATGGAAGCAGAAATTTTATTTCATAATGGCAAAGCCATCTCTGTAGAGATTCCTCAGACTGTAGTACTTAAAGTTGTAGAGACACCACCAAATTTCAAAGGTGACTCACAAGGTGGGAAAAAACCAGCAACATTAGAGAGTGGTGCGGTGGTACAGGTACCATTTCATATTTTGGAGGGTGAGATGATTAGAGTAGATACTGTAGAGGGTAAATATTTAGAAAAAGCAAAATAATCCAAAGAGGTACCACTGTTAAACAGTGATACTTTCTATTTTCTTGCTGGATTAATATCTATCTTCGCATACATTCCTGGAAAGATATTTTTATCTTTTTTATCAAATGTAACACGAATCTTGATTTTGTGTGTCATTGGGTTAGCATCAGGGATAACTGCTTTAATAGTACCTGTAGTATGATACTCCAAAGATGGTATGGTCACTTGGACTGTGTCACCTTTATGGACATGTTGCATAATACTCTCAGAGATAGAGACATCAATCTCTAAGTCTTCTGTATCTACCATCATAATTGTGAGCATCCCAGGCATTACCATATCACCAACTTTAATATTCTTTTGGACTATAACACCATCTGATGGTGCTTTCATTTTGAGATAATTAAAGACTGTGGCTAACTGCTTTGCCTTAATAGACATCTGTTCAACCATCACTTGTGAAGTCTCAAGCATAGATTCAGCATTTTCTGCCATCGTATTGAGATCATCAAGGTCTGTCATAGGCATCATCATTTTATTATTGTTTTTGGTCTCTAGTTTCTCTTTGCGTTTTTGTAACACTTCGAGTCGTTTTCTCCAAAATTCAACAACTATCTTGGATTGTTCTAATCCTAAGTCAGCTTGGGATTTCATAATATCAAATTCGGCAGATTCCATCTCATAGAGATCATCTTCTCGCTCAACATAGTCTCCTAGCTCTACAAATACTTTTTTGATATAGCCCATATAGCGACTTCCTATCATCTTTTGACCGTTAGAAATTACTGTGCCTGTAAGCGTAATTTGACTAGCATTAAGTCCTAAAGTGATACAAAGAAAGAGTGTAATAAATCGTAATTTTTTCAAGAAATTATCCTTATTATTTTTTATTCAAATAATACTACCATTTTCTTAATTGTGTATGACACTCCATACATTGTTTAGTAATTTTGGTAAAAGCTTGTATTGCTTGTTTTGGGTCACCATCTCTAAATCTTTCAAGAATATCTTGTGTTTTCTTATTAATATTCTTTTTGATTTTATTGGTCATCTGAACTTTATTGTTGGTATATCGAGTCATAACATCTTTCTCTTCTACCTCTTCGAGTGGTGGTTCGATCTTCTCGACAGTATTTAATAGTTTGCTTGTACCCTCTTTAATCATATCAAAATTATTGTAGAAAAATCCATTTTGGATATCTTGCATAGCTGCAGCCATAGTTTGCATATCTACAATTCTATCTTTTTGTGTGTAGGGTGTAGCATGGAGGATTGTCCCAACTATTGTAAGTGCAAGTAGTGATTTTTTCATTGTAACTCCTAGTGTATATTATTTTAATGTAACAAATTGTACCACATAAAAATTAATATATCAGAATAATTGAGGATTTGAATTGATATGTATAACTGTAGTTTATTCTTTAAGTTTCTATTTAGATAAAGATTGTTATAGTTTTTTGTGCAGAAACTGCAGAAATATAAATAGACAACAATTCACGGAGGATTGAAAATGAAAAGAATAGTATTGGCAAGTGCCATCGCAATTGCAAGCATCACAACAGCGCAAGCTGAATTTAGCTTTGGAGATATGTTCAAAGATATGAAAGATGCTGCAACATCTATGAGTCATGATGCAAGAGATAGTGTAACAGCTATGAAGGATGGTGCAGTTGAGACTAGTAAAAGTGCAGAGAGAACTGTAACTAATGTGAGTAGAGATGCTAAAGATTCTGCAGTCAAAGTTTCTGACGACTTGAAAACAAGTGAAATAGCTACAGTAAATAGCTCTGAGCGTGCTGTTACAAATATCAGTAAAGATGCTAGAGATAGCACGATTGAAATTGCTGAAGATACAAAAGATTCTATTACAAATACAACAAGAGATATGAAAGATAGCTCTACTATGGCAACAAAGGATTTCAAAGATTCAGCTGTAGCAATTTCTCATGATGTAAATGATGCAACAAAGACTGTATCAAATGACTCAAGAGATTCAGTAAAAACAGTTTCTAATGACTCAAGAGATTCAGTAAAAACAGTTTCTAATGATTCAAGAGATTCAGTAAAAACAGTTTCTAATGATTCAAGAGATTCAGTAAAAACAGTTTCTAACGATTCAAGAGATTCAGTAAAAACAGTTTCTAACGATACAACAGCTTCTGTAAAAACAGTTTCTAATGACTCAAGAGATTCAGTAAAAACAGTATCTAATGATTCAAGAGATTCAGTAAAAACAGTATCTAACGACACAACAGCTTCTGTAAAAACAGTATCTAATGATTCAAGAGATTCAGTAAAAACAGTTTCTAATGATCTTGATGATGCAACAAAAACTATCTCAAATGATACAAGTGACTCATTAAAAACAGTATCAAATGATTCAAGAGACTCTGTAAAGACTATCTCAAATGATTCAAGAGATTCAGTGAAAACAGTATCTAATGATCTTGATGATGCAACAAAAACAGTTTCTAACGATACAAGAGACTCAGTAAAAACAGTTTCTGATAATGTAAATGATTCTACAAAAACAATCTCTAACGATTCAGCAGATGCAGTAAAAACAGTATCTAATGATATGGACGAGTCTACAAGAACTATCTCAAATGATTCAAGAGATTCAGTAAAATCAGTATCTGAAAATGCTAATGATTCTACAAAAACAATCTCTAACAATGTAAATGATAGTACAAAAACAATATCAAATGATTCAAGAGATACAGCCAAAACTGTTTCTAATGATGCAAATGATGCAACTAAAGAGGTTAAAAACGACTAATTTAATTAGTTTAAAACTTTAATCTACTATACTAATGAGATAGCCGTAGTGGCTATCTTGTTTTTACCATTTTTATTCTATCTATTCTCCCTGATATAATAAAAATTGTAAAAAGAAAAATCCTTTATATCATTTCAAGGAGCATAAATGTATCACAAGAGTAAATCACTAGTTTCAATAGCAGGATTGGCCACTTCTTTAGTTATAGGGGCAACAGTATCTTCTATAGCAGAAGAGACAAATAGTACACAAGAGGTAAAGAGAAGTGGAGGGGATGTAGTCATAGAGATACCCACAGTACCAGTACCTGTAAAGCCAGTAGCTGTAAAAACCTTAGGGGGTAATCCTCCTGTAGTGGAAAATATTGATTATTATAAGTTGCGTTCAATGGCTACATCAGGAAATCGTCCACCTGTAGCAGAGGCAAAGCCAAAAGTAGTAGAGGAAAAAAAGGATATAAAAGTTGGAGAGATTCAAAATAGTCGTGTCAGCTCTTATTTAAGAGGCAAACTCCAAACTGTTGAGAGTGTTACTAAATCACTCACAGACGCTGGTTTTACCATTTTGTCATCTACCCCTATTGATAAAAAAGCAAAACTCACCTCTATAGTTTTTACAAACAAAGAGTTGACTGCAATGGTAGATAAGAAAGATAGAGGGTTTGCAGGTTCTCTGCGAGTACTTGTAAATCAGATAGATAATGAGATAGCCTTTAATAATCCTCTTTATGTCTCAAAAGCTTTTATGCAGGATGATTTTGATAACAAAGTTGCCTCTAAAGTCTTAGATGATATTCGTAAAGCTTTTCCCTCATTGACAAACTGTAAAGATACACTTAAGTTTAATCTACTTCCAAAGTATCACTTTATGGCTGCTATGCCTTACTATAAAGATATGATTGTTTTGGCAAAACAAGCGACTACAGAAGGACTTTTGGAAAGTATAAAAGAGAAAAATAAGAAAAAAATAGTTTTCAAACATCAAATCTCTAAAGATCGTGTAGTTATTGGAATAAAACTCTCTAAAAGAACTTCAAAGTTTATTGATAAAATTGGAACAAAAAACTCTGGACTTCTACCTTATCCTGTAATTATTGAGAATGGTGAAGCAAAAATAATGGATCCAAAGTACTATATAGCTATTATGTATCCAGAACTTAAAATGTCTCAATTTATGAAAATAGCTACTATTCCTGATGCTATAGAGAGTGATGCTAAAAAAATATTTCGCTAAAAAAATTGCATTTGACTGCATATAATCTATCTAAGAGCCTAAAAATGGCTCATAGATATGCCCCTTAGTACTTAAAATCCTCCTACTCTACGCTATAATACATAAAAAAAGGAATAAAATATGGAATATATGTTTAGTCAAGGTTTTTTAGGAACGCGTGCACCATTTTTTATGGATATAGTTACACTCATTGTAACACTATTGCCACTTCTTGTTGCAGTAGCAATCATATTTGCAAGACAGTATAAGTATGAGTTACATGCTTTAGTACAAATGGTTATATTTGTTATTTCTGTAATTGTTCTTGGATATTTTGAGTATGGTGTTCGCCTAGGTGGTGGATTTGAGGCCTATTTTAAAGAGAGTGGAGTAGGGCATAATTATGCTCTTATTGTTTTGATACTTCATATCTTTATTGCTGTGGTAACACTGGGTCTTTGGATAAGTACTTTGATAAATGCTCGAAAGGATAGAACCCATAATCTTTTGCCAGGTGTGCATAGTACATCGCATAAAAAAGCAGGGATTCGTACTTTTATAGGAATTATTCTTACTTCATTTTCTGGTCTTTGGGTCTATCTTTTGCTTTTTGTCTTTTAAAAAAAGGGTTAAAATATGAGATTACTACTATTAGCATTTTTACTATATAGCACACTTATTGCACAAGATAATACTGTTGAGTATAAAACAAAACAGGCAATTGTAAAGATTTATACAGTCTCTAAAGTACCAAACTATAGTGAACCATGGAACAGCTCTACACGCCGTTCTAGTGGTTCTGGTGCTATTATTGAGGGAAATAGAATCTTAACTAATGCACATGTTGTAGCCAACCAGACTTTTATAGAGGTACAACGATATGGAGAGAGAAAGAGATATATTGCAAAAGTGTTGAGTGTCTCTCATCAAGCAGATATGGCTCTTTTGGAAGTTGAGGAGAAGAGTTTTTTTAAGGGGATTACCCCTTTATCTTTGGGAGAGCTTCCAAAAATAGAGCAAAAAATCGTTGTTTATGGTTTTCCTTTGGGTGGAAATACTCTTAGTGCTACATCAGGAGTGGTCTCTCGTATAGAGCATCACCGTTATGCCCATAGTGGCGAGTCATTTTTGACAGTACAGGTAGATGCCGCAGTAAATCCAGGCAATAGTGGTGGTCCTGCTCTCTCTGATGGTAAGATTGTGGGTGTGGTTATGCAAAATCTTAGTAAATCACAAAGCATAGGATATATTGTCCCTGTGAATATGGTCAAACACTTTCTAACAGATATAAAAGATGGCACTTATGATGGATTTGCAGATTTAGGACTTACTATTCAAAAGATGCAAAATCCTACACTAAAGGAGTTTTATAATATAGATGAGAATACTACAGGAGTATTAGTAGATAACCTTGTCTATACTGCTTCACAAACAGGAGTTATCCAAACAAATGATATTATTACTGCTATTAATGGGCAGACAATTCAAGATGATGGTACTGTGGCTTACCGTCCTCATGAATATACCTCGTATAACTATTTTATAGATGAAGCTCAAATGGGTGAAGCAGTAAAGCTTGATATAATTCGAGAGCAAAAAAATATAGAGGTAAATGTAACCTTAGAGCATATTGCTGATGACCTTTTACTTGTAAAGACAAAAGAGTATGATATGATGCCTCGATACTTTATCTATGGGGGTTATGTCTTTTCACCTTTATCAAGAAATCTTTTGGCTATAGGAAGTAACAAAATACCACTTCGTTACTACGCTACACAGTGGCCAACAAAAGAGAAAAAAGAGGTAGTAGTACTCTTGAAGGTCTTAGCATCAGATATGAGTCGAGGAAATTATGGATTTCATCTGTGGCCTATAGAGAGACTCAATGGAGAAACATTTGATAGTTTCAAAACTTTTTATAAAATGGTACAATCTTTTGATGGAGAGTATTTGGTATTAGAGGATATAGACGGTGTTAAGGTGATTATTTCTCGTAAAGAGGCATTAGAAAAACAGGGTGATATACTTAAAAAATATAATATTGAGTTTGATAGATCAATAGATTTAAGAGCAAATGAGTAAACCATCCAATATCTAAGCAAAAAAAAGTTATAATCTCACGAAATATTTAGAAAAATAAAAGAGGATGTATAGATGGGTGATAGTGTATTTACTTATATAGGTTTTATTACAGGGCATGGTAGTATGTTGATAGTTGTTCATCTACTATTAGTTGCGGCAATTATTCTATTTCTTGCTAAAATGGCAACAAAGAGTCTAAAAGCAGTTCCAGGTGGAGTACAGAATCTACTAGAGGCGTATCTTGGTGGTGCAATTGCTATGGGTAAAGATGTTATTGGTGAATCACTAGCACGAAAATATCTTCCTTTAGTTGCAACAGTGGGGCTTTTTGTTTTTGTATCAAATGTAATTGGTATTATTCCAGGATTTGAAGCACCAACATCAAATATTAATGTAACACTGCCATTGGCACTTTTGGTATTCTTCTACTATAACTATGAGGGTATTAGAGAAAATGGCGTTAAGAACTATTTTGCACACTTTGCAGGGCCTGTAAAACTATTGGCTCCATTAATGTTCCCTATCGAGATAGTCTCTCATATCTCTCGTATTATCTCTCTTAGCTTCCGTTTGTTTGGTAATATTAAGGGTGATGATCTTTTCTTATGGGTTCTCTTGATGTTAGTACCTTGGTTTGCTCCACTTCCTGCATATCTACTTTTGACATTCTCTGCACTTCTTCAGACTTTTGTCTTTATGATTTTGATTTATGTCTATCTTGCAGGGGCTGTAGCAATTGAAGACCACGATGATGCTGCACACGCATAATTATTATTTATTAGGTTAATAGTATGAGAATCAAACGCTCCAAACTTGGTTCTCTTATTAACTTTCTTCTTGGTGCCTCTTGGGCATTAGTTCTTATCTCAGTTATTTTCACTTTTTTGAGTTATGTGCAACTTAATATTATAGATGCAATATTTATGAGTTTTTTTGCAGGACTTCCTGGGATACTTTTGGTAGTACTTTTTGAGTATATTATCATAGGAGAAGAGAAGTTAGATGAGATGAAAAAGCAGACACAACTCCTTCAAGAGCTTTTAGCTCACACCAAAAAAGAGTCACAAGATACGATATCTGAAACTTTATGATATCGTATGCTATAACCGACCCTACAACACTTAACTTTTCGACTCTATCAGAAGATATAAAACGATTTGCAAAAAGAGCAGATATGATTGTATATCGTGATAAAAGTAGTGTAGAGTATGCTAGATATGCCCACTTATTTATAGAAGAGACCAAGAGGCATAGCTTTGCAAAAGTACTCCTTCATACCCATATAGATATAGCTATTAGACTTCAAGCAGATGGTATTCACCTCACAAGCAAAGATTTGCACCGTATAGAGTTTGCCAAATCCAAAGGTCTCTTTGTGGTTGTGAGTACACATAGTCTCTATGAAGCACAACTTGCACAGAGCTTGGGTGCTAATATGATTACTTATAGTCCTATTTTTAGAACTCCAAACAAGGGTGAACCTCTAGGGACAGAAGCACTAAGGAGATTGCGAGACTCTATTACTATTCCTATTATTGCTTTGGGGGGTATATTGAGTGAGGAACAAATTGAGAATTGTCTTCAAAATGGAGCTTCAGGCTTCGCTTCTATACGCTATTTTGGTTAAACTTGATTGACTTTGACTAAACTATTTTGATATAATCCCTGAAAATGAATAGTATATAAGGGATTAGAAAAGAATGTCAAAAAGTTTATATGAAACACTAGGTGTTAGTGAGAGTGCTAGTAGTGATGAGATTAAAAAAGCATACCGTAAACTTGCACGAAAATATCATCCAGATATTAACAAAGAAGAGAGTGCTGTAGATAAATTTAAAGAGATTAATGCTGCGTATGAAGTCTTAAGTGATAGCAGTAAAAAAGCTCAATATGACCAGTATGGTGACCAAATGTTTGGAGGGCAAAACTTCCATGATTTTGCAAGAGGTCAGAATGGTCAAGGCGACCTTGATGAGATACTTCGTCAAATGTTTGGCGGTGCTGGTGGTTTTGGAGGTGGAAGTGGCTTTGGTGGTAATGGAGGCTTTGGAGGCTTTGGCGGAGGCATGAATTTAGATTTGCAAGTCTCGATTACTATACCTTTTCTTGTCTCTGTATTAGGTGGAAAACATAAGATATCTGCAAATAATCAAAACTTTGATATTAAAATTCCAGCAGGTATCAAGAGTGATGAGACTATGCGTGTGCGAGGCAAAGGGAAGAGTCATGGTTCACAAGTGGGTGATTTGCTTATTAAAGTCAAAATAGCTTCTTCTGATGAGTATGATAGAAAAGAGGATAATCTTTATAAAAAGATTGATATCCCTCTAAAGATAGCATGGTTTGGTGGAAAAATAGAGGTAATAACACCTCAAAAAGAGGTCTCTCTTAAAGTGCCTCAAAATACAAAAAATGGTCAAAAATTTAGACTCAAAGGCAAAGGTGTTCCCAACCGAAAGACTGCTCTAACAGGAGATTTATATCTTGTGGCAAATATTATTATTCCTGATGTTGAGAGCCTAGATAAAGAGTTACAAAGCATAATCGAAGAGAGACTCTAAAATGGATTATTATGCATAGTTATGATGAACCAGTCTATTTGATTAGTGTAGTAGCCACAATACTCGATATTCATCCCCAAACACTAAGACAGTATGAACGAGAGGGTTTGGTGACCCCTTCACGCACACAGGGGCGTATGCGTCTCTACTCTCAAAGAGATATTGATAAAATGAAAATGATACTGCGTCTTACGCGACAGATGGGTGTCAATCTTGCAGGGGTAGATGTGGTTTTGAAGCTCAAAGAGAAGATAGATAGTATGCAAGAGGAGATAGAGCAACTCCAATCAGAGTTAAGCAAAGTCAATCGTAATGGCTCTGTGCATAGTAGTAAAGCTATTGTAACAAAAAACAGTTATGATATTATTATTTTTGAAGATTAAGGATTATATAAATTTATGGAATGTAAACATTTTGGTAATTGTGGTTCATGTAGCCTCTATACGATAGGATACTCTTCACAATTAGATCAAAAAAAAGAGCAACTAGAGACGCTTCTAAACTCCTATTATGATGGTACTCTTAGCTCTTTTGAGTCTCCACAGAGTCACTATCGTGCGAGAGCGGAGTTTCGCGTATGGCATGATGGAGATATCTGTAGCTATGCTATGGGTAATTTAGAAAAAAAGGGTACTGTAACTATTGAGATGTGTCCTAAGGTGATAGAGCCTATAGAGCGTCGTATGTGGAAACTCTTAGAGAGAATCAATAGCTCTTTGGTATTGAGTCATAGGCTCTTTGCAATAGAGTTTTTGGCAACTACAACTGATGAGTGTTTAGTGACTATGATATATCATAAAAAATTAGATGATGTGTGGCGTGAAGTAGTCACACCTATTGCAGAAGAGTTAGATATAAAAGTTCTAGGACGAAGTAGAAAACAAAAAGTGATATTAAGTGATGAGTTTGTAGTAGAAAAACTTCCTATAGATAATAAAGTAGTAAGCTATAAGCAGTATGAGAGTGGCTTTACGCAACCAAATCCTATTGTTAATATTGCTATGATAGAGTGGGCAATTGCCAAGGTACAATCTATACCAACTCCTAGAGGAGATTTTTTGGAGAGTTATTGTGGTTTGGGCAACTTTACTATTGCACTTTCACACTATTTTGAGAGAGTACTTGCTACAGAAGTCAGCAAACGCTCTATCTACTCTGCTCTTGAGAATTGTCTTTTGAATAGTGTAGAGAATATCTCTTTTGTACGACTCTCTTCAGAAGAGATGACACAAGCACTCAATAGAGAGCGAGAGTTTACTCGACTCAAAGATATAGACCTTGGGAGTTATAACTTTGGCACAGTTTTAGTAGACCCACCACGCATGGGACTCGATAGTGCAACTATAGAGCTTATATCTCATATAGAGTCTATTATCTATATCTCTTGCAACCCTCAAACACTTCAAAGAGATTTGGAGACATTAACCAAAACACATACAGTTGTAGATGTGGCACTCTTTGACCAATTTCCAAATACAGGACATATTGAGAGTGGAGTCTTTTTGAAAAAAGAGAAAGGAGAGTAGATGAAGATATTTTTACTACTACTCTTTATAGTTCTAGGAGTGAATGCCAAAAACTACACACATAAATATACTGTGCGTCTTTTTATCAATGATTTAGTACAAAAGCATAATTTTAATCGTTCGGAGTTACAAAATCTTTTTAGTAATGTAAAGTACCAAAAGAGAGCTTTAGCTGTCTATGTACCCTCTTTGCGTCCTATTATAAAGAGACCAAAAAACTATAAAAAGCCCAAAAAAAGTGGCTCTTGGGATAGATATGAGGGATGGCTTCTCAAAGAGTCTCGTGTTAGACGGGGTGTAGAGTATATGAAAAAATATAAATCTACTCTTAGAAAAGCTTATAGAAAATATGGTGTGCCTCCTGAGTATATTACTGCTATTATTGGAATTGAGAGCTATTATGGGGTAAATACAGGAAAATTCCCTGTGTTTGATACACTCTGCACATTAGCTTTTGAACCTAATAGAAGAAATAGATTTTTTAGGTCAGAACTTAAAGCATTTTTGATTATGAGTAAAAAAGAGCGAGTTAATCCCAAATCAATCAAAGGCTCTATTGCTGGGGCTATTGGATTGAGTCAGTTTATGCCAAGTAATTATGAGCAGTTGGGGGTTGATTTTAATAATGATGGTAAAAAGCAGATGAATAATCATGTAGATGCCATAGGAAGTATTGCTTACTACCTCAAAAGAAATAGATGGCAAAAGGGAAAACCTGTTGCAGTAAGAGTCAAATATCAAGGTAAAAGGTATAATACTCTCCCTACAGGTTATAAGCATAAGTATCATAGGTCAGCACTCAAAAATATAGCACCCGTAAAGCATTTTGATTATAAAGGGAAAGTACACCTTATTAAGCTAAAGAGGCTTGAGTATGATGAGCTATGGTATGGAGCAAAGAACTTTTTTGTAATTACTCGCTATAACCATAGTAACTATTATGCTATGGCAGTCCATCAACTCGCAAAAAAGATTAAAAAAAGCTATAATCGACGCTATGCCTTTGACCTCAATGAGAGCTTAGAGTATAATTAAAACCCAAAACTCATAGTTTGAAAGTTTGGATCACTATAGCCAAACTGGGTACTTGTAGAACGAAGCATTGTAATATCCATCTTAGGGTCAATCCCCTGTGGGCAAACTGCTGTACATTCACCACAGAGTGTACAGTCCCAAACACCATCTACTTGAATAGCATCAATAGTAGATTTTATATCTGATTCTCGTTTATCTGCACTATAACGATAGGTACGAGTCAGAGCAAAAGGACCCAAAAATTTTGGGTTTACGGCATACACAGGACAAGCAGAGTAGCAAATATTACACAAAATACAATCACTCTGAAGCTCTGTTTTCTTCTCATCTATGATTGTTATATCCACTTTTTGTTCTTGGTGTAGCCACGCTGTTGCTCTTTTGAGTGTCTCTTTGGAGGCTTTTTTATCTACTATCAGGTCTCGTACTACTAGGTGGTAGTTGAGTGGAGAGACTCTATCTTTGTCTTTTGGTTTGTAACTACACGAGAGTTCTTCTCTCTCATTAACACGCACCGAACAGACTCCACAAATCCCACTTCTACACCCTGAATTAAAAGAGAGAGTAGGGTCTATAGTTGCTTTGATATATTGGAGTGTCTGCAAGAGTGTGAGTCCTTTGGGGACTTGGAACATCTCATTATAGTGCTGTGGAGTTGCAGTGGGATTAAATCTCTCTACTTCTATAGTAATCATTGTGTTGTATCACCCTCATTTTCAAATACTTCTGTAATTTTGTGTGCCTCTTTGGGAAGCTTAAATGTATCTGGAGATATTTGACTCTGTTCAAATCTTTGCAACTCTATCCCTTTGGCTGCTATAAGTACATACTTATCTGTAACCATAAACATAGATTGAAACTCTGCATCAAACTCTTGACCATAGGAGCCTTCACCAAAATATTTTATTGTATTAAAGTATGTTTTTACTGCTTGGACTAACTCTTTGTTGGAGCAGACGACTATCTTTTCTTGTTCTTTAATACCATCTTCTTGAGACTCTACCAACCAAATTTCACCTTCAAAACCTGCAATATACTCTTTATCAAGTTTTTTGATAAATTTAAAAAAGGGTTCAGGGTTTGTCTGTTGCTCTTGATTTATATCTCCATACTGTGTGACTCCATGGTATGTTAAGTTATTATCACTCTCTTCCACACTGTAGCGTATACCATCAATAACATAGAGACCTGTTTTTGGGAGGATACTACTCTCTCCTTCATAATAATAAGAGAGTTTTATATTTTTACTATCTTTATATTGCATGACATCGACTACATTTATATCTTCACTCTCTTCAAACTGATAGCTTAGTGTATAGTCCGCTAGGAGTGCAATACTAAAAAGACTACTTAATAAAATTTTTTTCATTCTTTACCTATTCATATCATATAATAATTGGCGGAAGCTCTTTATATCTGTAGCTATGGCACTACTAAGTAGTAGGGCTGTTACGATTAATATATTTTTTTTACTCTCATTGTATCTCCTTGGTAATAATACATATAGTATATATAAAGCAAACGAGAAGATGACCATTATAATTTGTTTATTCATTCTCTTACTCCTTCTTAGTATAAGATATATTATACATCAAAATAATTTAACTTAGATAATCCTTTGTAGGCTATTGTTAAAATAAAATGAAATTTTTTATAGTAATGAAACTAAATAAAGTAAATTTATAGTATAATTTTATTAAATATTTAAAATATAGGATTTATTATGAAGAAAACTACTTTATTTTTGTTACTACCATTTTGTCTACTTTTTGCAGAGGTTGAGACCTCTTTATCTACACAAAGTACAGAGGGTACAGAATTTTCAAGAAGCACACTTGAAGATGCTAGAGATAGAGCTATTCAGGCTAGAGAAGAGGCATCTAATTCATTAAGAGATAGAGCATCAGGTATTTATAACTCTCGAAGTGGAAATGAACCCCACGAGAAAGAGGCTACTGTAGTAGAAAAAGAGAGCAGTGAGGGGAATCAATCTATCTCAACTCAAGAAGTTCAGAGCAAAGAGTCAAACTCTTCTACTCCTAAAATATAATTACTCCTCTCTAGGGTCTACAATCTTTCCAGCTATAGCACTAGCAGCTGCTACTGCTGAGTTGGCAAGATAGATTTCTGAAGTTCTTGCACCCATTCTTCCCACAAAGTTACGATTGGTAGTAGCCACACATCGCTCACCATCACCAAGAATACCCATATATCCACCCAAACATGCACCACAAGTAGGATTAGATACCACAGCCCCCGCTTCTATAAGAATTTCTAATAATCCCTCATGTTGAGCCTGAAGGAGTATCTTTTGTGTAGCAGGGGTCACAATCATACGCGTATGACGGGCTACCTTTTTGCCTTTGAGTATATCTGCTGCGATACGCAAATCTTCAATGCGTCCATTTGTACAAGAGCCTATCATTACTTGGTCTATTTTGAGGTCATCTGCTACAGCTTGTTCTATAGATTTACCATTAGATGGCAAGAAAGGATAGGCAATAACAGGAGAGAGTGTTGATACATCTATCTCTATAACTTGGCAATACTCTGCATCTACATCAGAGTGATGGATAATTGGCTCATCACGCAATCCATCATTGGCTACAATTCTCTCATTAAGATAAGTTTGCGTTACTTCATCTACCGCAATAATACCATTTTTGGCACCCGCTTCAATAACCATATTACAGATAGAAAATCTATCAGCCATACCAAGATAAGGGATTGTATCTCCTACAAACTCTATAGCTTTGTATAATGCTCCATCGACACCTATTTGACGAATAAGCTCTAAGATAATATCTTTTCCATAAATATGCTCTGCTGGTTCACCACTAAGTACTACTTTGATTGTCTCAGGAACTTTAAACCAATTCCCACCTGTAATCATTCCAAAAGATATATCTGTACTCCCCATACCAGTAGAGAAAGCACCTAATGCTCCATGCGTACAAGTATGTGAATCTGCACCAATAATAATATCCCCTGGAATCACAAGACCTTTTTCAGGAAGCAAAGCATGTTCTATTCCCATATCTTTTTCATCAAAAAAATGTTTTAAATCATGTTTATATGCAAAGTCTCTCGAAATTTTTGCTTGGTTGGCAGAGGCTATATCTTTGGCAGGAATATAGTGGTCAAGCACTATACAAAAATTATCAGGTCTTGCAAGGCTAGGAGCTCCACTCTCTTCAAAGGCTCTTATAGAGATAGGAGTCGTAATATCATTACCAATAATCATATCAATATCGACTCGTACTATCTCTCCAGCTTTCACTGCTCTCTTTGCATGTTGTGAAAATATTTTTTCTGTTATTGTTTGTCCCAATGTTTTCTCCTTTAATAATTAAACGCATTATAGCAAAATATTTTTATGTTAGAAAATTTTTCTTATTTCATTTTATAAAAAGATTAAAAGAAGCTTTAAAAATCTAAAAAAGAGTACTTAAAGTTATAAACTCTAATATATTTTCGCTATAATCAGTCAAAATTCTAAAAATATGGAGTGTAAACCATGCAGATGAATGGTGCACAGATGGTTTGTGAAGCATTAATCGCTGAGGGTGTTAAGACCGTTTTTGGTTACCCTGGTGGTGCTATCATGAATGTCTATGATGAAATATATAAACAAGATGGTTTTGAACATATTCTTAATCGTCACGAACAAGCTTCTGTTCATGCAGCAGATGGATACGCAAGAGCTACAGGTAAAGTAGGAGTAGCCATGGTCACAAGTGGACCTGGGTTTACTAATGCAGTTACTGGACTAGCAACAGCCTATATGGACTCTATCCCTATGGTTGTTATCTCTGGTCAGGTTCCTTTGTCTCTAATTGGTACAGATGGATTTCAAGAGATAGATGCCGTGGGTATCTCTCGACCTTGTACAAAGCATAATTATTTAGTAAGTAGTATAGAGGATTTACCGCGTATTCTCAAAGAGGCATTTCATATTGCAGCATCTGGTCGTCCTGGTCCTGTTTTGGTGGATATTCCCAAAGATATTACTGCTGAGTTTGGAGACTTTATCTACCCTTCAGAGGTGCATATTCCAACTTATAAGCCAAACTATAAAGGGAATGATAGACAGATAAAAAAAGCATCAGAGGCTATTAAAAAAGCCAAAAAGCCACTTTTATATCTTGGTGGTGGTGTTGTTTTGAGTGATGCTTCTGACTTCGTCAAAGAGTTGGCAAACTTATGTCAAATACCTGCTGTTGAGACCTTGATGGCTAGAGGTGTTATGGGTGCTAAGAATCCTCTTCTTTTGGGAATGCTTGGTATGCATGGGAATTATGCCTCTAATATGGCTATGTCTGAGACAGATTTAGTTATCTCTTTGGGTGCTAGATTTGATGATAGGGTTACAGGCAAATTGAGTGAGTTTGCAAAATATGCAGATATTATTCATGTAGATATTGACCCTGCAAATATCTCAAAGCTTGTCGATGTAGACTATCCAATTGTTGGAGATATTACTACTGTTTTGAAGAAGCTTTTAGTATATCTTGAGGATGTAGACACAACTCGTTATCAGGCTTGGAGAGAAGTTTTAACTCGTTATGACAATCTCCACCCACAATCTTTTAAAGATAGTGATGAGGTTTTGATGCCTCAATGGGTTATTGAAAGAGTTGGAGAGTTACTTGGTGAAGATGCTATTATCACTTCAGATGTTGGTCAGCACCAGATGTGGGCTGCACAGCACTATCCATTTGATAGACCGCGTCAATGGATTAACTCTGGTGGATTAGGGACTATGGGCTTTGGTTTTCCTGCTGCTATAGGAGCAAAAAGAGGATGTCCAGAGAAAACAGTTATTAATATCACTGGTGATGGCTCAATTTTGATGAATATGCAAGAGCTTGTAACTGCGTCAGAGTACAAGATACCTGTTATTAATATTATCCTTAATAATCACTATTTAGGAATGGTAAGACAGTGGCAAACATTCTTTTATGATAAGAGATACTCGGAGACAGATTTAAGTTACCAACCAAACTATAAAGCTCTTGCAGAGTCTTGTGGTGGTATTGGGTACGATGTAACTACAAAAGAGGAGTTTGACAAAGCACTCAAAGATGCTATTGACCAAGATAAAGTCTGCTTTATGAATGTTACTGTTAGCCGACTAGAAAATGTACTCCCAATGGTACCATCTGGTGGTGCATTATATAATATGCTATTAGATCATAAGGAGTAGTAATGCAAAAAGTAAGAAGAGTAATATCTGCGATTGTTATGAATGAGAGTTCTGTGTTAGCACGAGTCTCTGGTCTATTTGCAGGTCGAGGATATAATATTGATTCTCTCACCGTAGCCCCTGTGCCAGGCTCTGAGATGTCTCATATTACCATTGTTACCAATGGAAATCAAAAAGTTATAGAGCAGATTACAAAACAGCTTAACAAGCTCATTCCAACGCTCAAAGTCATTGAACATGAAGAGATGGTTGAGAAAGAGATGGTTTTGGTTAAATTTCCAATAGATGCACCGTTGAGTGATATTCAAGCACTTTGTGATGCCTATAATGGTGGGATAGTGAATGTAGGTGTAGATATGGTGATTGCTATGGTAGCAGATGAACCAGTTAGGATTATGCACTTTATTGAAGCAACACAGCGATATAAGCCTATAGAGGTTGTTCGTGGTGGTGTTGTTGCTATAGAGAGATAACTTTTTTATAAAATTCAATTACATATCAAACATGGTGGGATACTCCCACCCTATCTATATCTACACAAAAGGAAATTTTTTCAGATGTCCTACACCCTCCAACACATCACCCAAACTATTAATATAGAGTATCAAGGTCAAGATAAAGAGATAAGCGGTATTCATACTCTTTTAGAGGCCACTCAGGGGCAATTGAGTTTTTTTAATTCTGCCAAATACTTAGACCAACTCCCCAATACACAAGCAGGAGCTGTTCTGATAGAAGAGAAGTATGCACATCATCTCCCAGAGACTACTATTGCTATTATCACAGATGAACCCTATCTAAAACTAGCTCTAGCATCCAAACTTTTTGCTCATAAGTTAGAGACAAAAGGAGAGCATCCAACTATGGGTGAGGGGTGTGATATAGATAAAAGAGTTCGTTTTGGTAAAAATGTTACACTTGGAGATAATGTCACCATATTAGCTGGTTGTTATCTTGGAGATAATGTTACTATAGGTTCAGATACACTCTTGCATCCAAATGTAACACTCTATCACCATACAGAAGTTGGTTGTGAGTGTATTATCCATAGTGGTACAGTTATAGGGAGTGATGGATATGGATTTGCTCATACGCGTGAGGGAAAACATATCAAAATCTATCAAAATGGGATAGCAGTAATAGAAGATAGTGTAGAGATAGGGGCAAACTGTACTATAGATAGAGCTGTTTTTGGTAAGACAATCATCAAAGAGGGGACAAAGCTTGATAATCTAATACAAATTGCACATAATTGTATTGTAGGTGAACATAATCTTATGGCATCACAGGTGGGATTATCTGGGTCTACTACACTTGGCAGAAATGTTGTAATGGGTGGCAAGAGTGGTACAGCAGGACATCTTCATATAGGTGATTTTGCTATAGTTGCGGCCAAAGGTGGAGTCACTAAATCACTAGAGGGCAAAAAAACTTATGCAGGGTTTCCTGCCATAGACCATAAACTTTGGCTACGAATCCAAGCAAAACTTTCAGCTCTTGGAAAAAGAAAGAAATAGTGATATAATAAGCGATAAAATTTAAAATTAAGGATGTATTATGAGTGGAACAGTAACAGCTATTGATGAGATGACATTAAGTGGAACAGATAATGGAACAATCTCTATTGCAACAATAGCAGAGCCTTATGGTAAAGATAGTGAGAGTGTAGTAAGTATTGCTATTGCTCTACAGTCTAACTCTGAAGAGCCTGATTGGAAAGTGCATCTTCCAAAAGAGAATATTGATGCAGTAATCAAAGCACTCCAAAAAGCACAAGAGTCACTCTAGCTTCTATTGGTACAAGCTTTTTGTACCAATAAGTACTTTAATAATATATTTTATTACGCTTCATCTTCTTTCATTCTCTTATATTTAGATAAAGTAGCTAACATAACCCCTTTATCAGGTATCTTACGACCAGCAATATAGCCTATAATCTTGCCATTTTCATCTAGTTTTGGTTTTGCCCAGACAGTCACAGTATAATCACGACCATCTTGATTAAGGTTTTTGACTATACCTTCCCAGTACTCACCTGATTTTAATGTTCGCCACATATCTTTAAATGCAGCTTTTGGCATATCAGGATGACGATTAATATTATGAGGAGAACCTATAGTATCCTCTTTGCTATAGCCTGTAAGCTCTAAAAATTTTCTATTAGCATAAGTAATAATACCTGCTGTATCTGTTTCGGTAATCATTACCTTTCCATCATACTCTACTTCTTTATTCAATGGATCAGGTATCTGTATTACTTTACCTGTAATTAAATTTTTGATTGTTCTCCCCATAATATGCCCTTAAATTATTTTCTTATACATTATAAGACAATCTTTTATTAGTTGACTGAAGATAATATTTTAAACCGCGTTCATGAGAGACTTTGCTACAATTAGAACTTTAATAATTCTCTATCATCAAAAGGATTTATCATGTCTATCACTCAAACTATTAAACAACTATTATCTACTCGAACCCTAGTCATAGATGGTGCCATGGGTACACAGATACAATCACTTGATATTCCTAGTGAGGCTTGGATAGATAATAAAGGTATAGACCAAGAAGGATGCAATGAACTCCTTAATGCCACAGCCCCTAATCTTATTCGTCAAATTCATAACCGCTATGCCCTAGCAGGTGCTGATCTCATCAAGACCAATACCTTCGGGACAATGCCATGGGTGCTTGATGAGTATCAGATGGGAGAGAGGGCGTATGAATTAACAAAAAAAGGTGCAGAGATAGTCAAAAGTGTATGTGATGAATATAGCACCCCTGATGAGCCACGATTTGTCTTGGGTTCTATCGGTCCTGGTACGAAGCTCCCATCGCTTGGGCATATTCATTATGATGAGATGTATGAGGGGTATAAGCTAGTAGCCGAGGGGCTAATAGATGGTGGCTGTGATATATTTTTGCTAGAGACTTGCCAAG
>Ga0193964_1000409_pt1 | contig 21115 bp, 18 predicted proteins | sample FB_7_MG_FD_140323 | JGI IMG/M metagenome (GOLD analysis project Ga0193964, IMG submission 140323) | Microbial mat bacterial communities from the Broadkill River, Lewes, Delaware, United States - FB_7_MG | ecosystem: Environmental > Aquatic > Freshwater > River > Microbial mats | place: USA... | reverse complement strand
GACATTCGGTCCATAAATTTTGAACGCAGAATTTATATCCTCCATAATATCTTGAATCGGTCTGATTTTGAAACGTGGACCATTTTTATAAATCGTACAAAACGTGCATTTATTGTGAGGGCACCCGACCGTGGCTTGAACTAAAAGTGAATCTGCTTCACTGGGTGGCCGATATATGGGGCCTTCATATCTCATACTATTTTTTGACATTTTATCAGAATTACATAAGATTTATTGTTGAGTAATACACCCTTGCAGCTGCCTGATGATCGACAAGTCATCATCATGCCGTGATATTTTACTGCATTTATCCACATCTAACAAAACCGTGCATCTGTCAGCAATTGCTCTGCTTACCTGTACAGTATGGGGAACCATTGAAAACAGGGATGACATTTCTTCCGGGGATTTAAAATAGTACCCATCGCCATATAATGGATTATTACCATTTGTCTCACGAAGCTCATTACACTCAAGAGCCTCTTTTCTATCTACATAAAAACTTCCGCCGGTGGCCACACATTGTGCGCCTGTTTCCTTGGAAAGTTTTATCAGCTCCGCAATCATTTCCTGATTTTTGTTCAGTCCATTATCCTGTAGCTCTATAAAAAAATGTTCATCACCAAAAAGAGATAAACATTTTTGAATAAAACAGATTGCATCGCTTTTTCTCTGTGCATATAAATATTTGTCAACGACGCCCCCGAGGCCGCCCGTAAGGCAAATAAGTCCGTCATGATATATCTCAAGCAACTCAAAATCAATCCTGGGACGCTTATAAAACCCTTCTGTAAAAGAACGTTCTGCCAGTGCTAACAGGTGCTTAAAACCAATACTGTTTTCTGCAAGAAGAACGAGATGATATTTTTGGGCACTTTGGGAAAAACGGGAGCCATCGGCAAAGTAAAACCCCAATCCGATGATTGGTTTTATACCCGAGCGAATACATGTGTCATAAAACTCCGGTACTCCGGAAACATTTCCACTGTCCGTAATCGCCAATGCATTCATGTTATATGACACGGCCCTTTTTACAAGGGCGCCGACAGAACTCAATCCGTTATTATGCGTATATACTGTATGAGTATGTAAATCAACATAGGCGGAGCTACTCATAAATATCCTTTCAAAAAAAATTCAAGGACTATTCTTGGCGATACGTACTGAGGAAATCACCGATATCCTTCATTGCGCTTGTCAGAACCGTGGATTCCGGCAACATGACTATTCTAAAATGATCTGGTTCCGGCCAGTCAAACCCACTTCCCGCAACAAGTAGAATATGCTTATTTTCCAGTAAATCCAGCACAAATTTTTTGTCGTTTGTAATATTAAATTTGGGGGCATCAATTTTTGGGAAAAGATAAAATGCTGCGGAGTTTTTAACGTATGTAATTCCCTCAATTTGATCTAACGCTTTGATTGTCGCTTCTCTTTGTTCATAAATTCTTCCCCCGGGAGAAATTAACGCCTTTGTGCTTTCCTCGTCCGCCAATGCCGCCGGAATCACAAGTTGTGTTAATGCGTTGCCACACAACCGCATGGCTGCTAACTTCGTAATAGACGAGATTAAACCACCCATTTGCTGACGCGGCCCGCTAATTGCGAGCCAGCCACAACGAAATCCACATACGATGTGTGACTTGGATAATCCATTGAAGGTGAAGACCGGCAGATCAGGCGCAAGGGCGGCTGTAGAAACATGTTCTAATTCATCCATCACCAATCGGTCATAAATCTCATCCGAACAAATAAGCAACTTGTGTTCTCTTGCAATTTGGATGATCTGTTCCAGCACTTCTTTGGAATATAACGAACCCGTCGGATTATTGGGGTTAATAATGACTATGGCACGTGTTTTAGAGGTGACCTTTTTACGAATATCGACCACATCAGGATACCATTCAGACGCCTCGTCACAGTGATAAAGCACTGGCGTGGCACCTACAATATACGCCATATTCGTCCAAAGAGAATAACTTGGAGATGGAATAAGAATCTCGTCACCTGGATTTAAAAACGTGGTCATCGCCATATTGACAACTTCACTGACACCATTTCCAATGAATATATCATCCACGGTAAGGTCCAAAATGCCTTTGCCAACGTGATAGTCACATATTGCTTTTCTGGCTTCCGGCATACCTTTTAAATCACAATATCCCACGGCTTTATCCACATTATTAATTAAGGCCGTGCGCACACTCTCAGGCATAGTAAATCCAAAGGTATCTGGATTTCCTGTATTAAGTCTTAATACATCAATGCCGGCAGAAACCATTTTCATGGCTTTTTCAAAAACAGGACCGCGTATATCCGAATTGACATTCTTCATTCTATCTGAAGATGGTATGGAATTCATTGTTAAATGCCTCATTTATATTTTTTTGTAATCGTCTTGCATTAGAAATCTTATTATTTTTTTTTTGAAGATTGGTAGTGATCAATTCAAAGCAACGCCATCAAGATTAAAAGGAGTTTTCCACTACCGGTTTAATAAGGATTTCCACACGACGATTCATTGCGTCATTGGAAGATATTGGCCGAGACTCCCCATAGCCCACGGCTATGACTCTTTGGGCGGAAACCCCATTGTAAATTAATTGGTTTGCAACTACTTGAGCTCTTCGTTCTGATAGTCCCTGGTTATATTCTTTCGACCCTTTGGTGTCGGTGTGTCCGGCCACTTCAATGCGAGAATGGGGATATTTGATTAAAATATCCGAAACCCTTCGCAGTTCTGGATATGCCCCTGATTTCAAACGGCTTGAGTCAAACTCAAAAAAAGCTTCTGATTTAAAAGTTGCCCTCAATATATCCTGCTCACGCCGTATACTTGCCGATTCGGACGCTGCTATTGCATGTCGCAACTCCTGCTCCTGCAGATCCATATATTTCCCTACCTGATTACCTGTAAGCCCGCCGACGGCAGCCCCGATACCCGCGCCGATAAGCGTTGATTCCGTGTCTCCACCAATGACCTGGCCTAAAATGGCTCCGACCGCTGCGCCGGTACCTGCTCCTATGGCCGTTCCCCTCTGCTGATTCGTCTGCATGGTTGCGCATGAAAAAAGAGTGGCCGATAAAACAAGAACAATACATGTGACAATAAACTTTTTCATTGAATCTCCTCCGTAACATAATTTTATTTCATAAAACATAGGACACCTAAAATTGTAAAAAAACTCATTAAATATTTAGAGTTTTAATCTGAATACCCATAGACTGTTGTATATATTACACTTGTCGGACAGAATTTTCAAAGTTTGAGGCGTTTTCTTTTTTTATTTGCGACACTGACAAACCGTGTGTTTCAGTGCCGCAAATAAAAAAAAGGGCTGGTCAAAAACCAGCCCTTTTTTAAGTATATAGCCTAGCTTAAAAGCTATTTATTTTCTGTTGGCGTAATCTGCATAGCCCATGGCAACCGTACGGTAAACAATGTGGGCCATTTTTGAAAACGGCAGGAATGCAAACAGGTTGAAGATGGCAATCAGGTGAATCCAGTAAAAGAAGTAAGAAAGCCATGCGATTTCGGCCAAGCGGGCCATTTCCGTCAGCATACCGGAAAGGCCTAACGCGAAGACAACACCAAGAATAAACCAGTCTTTATAAGCTGTGATCTGGTCTTTGTTGGTCAGTCTGTTTTTGATCATTATGCCTGAACCAATGACCAGAGAAACACCTGCAATATTGGCAAGCCATTTAATAGGGTTCAGCTGGGGATAAGGACCGGCATAGCCGCCTACGTAAAGCATGATGCCGCATACTGCAGTTACAATAAAAAGGCCGATAAAGGCAAAAAGCACCATCATATGCGGGGTGGCACGATCTTTATTGGAGCCGCACTGGTTGAACTTATCATGTTTCAACACCATGGGTATGACATTTTTAACAGACATTAAAAGGGCTTTGTAATCAAGGCTGGTTTTGTCTGTTTTGCCTTCAAGAACCGCATTGTCATGAATGTCGACAATAAAGCGTTTCAAGGCAAGAAAGAAAACAGCTGTGGCAAAAATAGCCGTGGGAACAAAGGTCATATCCACAAACCAGGTGGATACAAAGTTAGAATGGGCAATAACATGTTCTGCACCTTCATGGGCATGGGACCAGTGAAGGCGTCCGCCAAGGGCATCGCCGAACAGGGTATGGAAAATTTTTTCCATGATGCCGCCGAAGCCCATGGTGATAATGGCAAGCAGCGCAAACCAGGCTGCCGGAATCCCAAGCAGAAGCGGCAGTTTGGACGGATCGTTTACGGCCTTGGCAAGGGATTTTGGGGTTGCGTATTCAGTAATGGCTGCAGAGCGGATTGCTGCCAGTACATCACCTGGGGCGGCGCCTCTGGGGCACATATCCGTGCAGTCACCGCATTGGTGGCACAGCCAGATGTCTCCATTGCTGATCAGTTTGTCTTTAAGACCCCATGAGGCAGCAATCATTTCCTTTCTGGGGAAGGGGCTGTCTTCAGGTGCAATGGGGCAGGCCACGGAACATGTGGCGCATTGGTAGCATTTTTTCAGGGTTTCTCCGCCAAGACCTCTAATCTCGGCAATAAATCCCAGATCGGGTTGGGCAAGATAATTGGAACTCATCGTAGTAGATACCTCCATTAAGTTTGTATGCCGTCGTTAGAATCCTTTGAACGGGTTCGGGCCAAGTGCGTCCACTTCTGCAACGAAATCGTTGATGATCTTGGGCAGTTTGTCATATTCATCAATGGCGACTTCAGTAAATGCCACACGTTCTTCTTCAAGGGCCAGTGAGGCCAGTGCATCACCGATCTTTTTCACACGGATCTCAGCGAGTTCTGAACCTTTGACAAAATGGCACTGGTAATCATCGCCGTGTTTGCAGCCGATGAGGATAACGCCGTCAAGACCCTGGGCCAGGGCGTCCTTGATCCAGATGGTGTTCACGGAACCCAGGCAGCGAACCGGAATCACCCGGACATCCGGTGAGTAGTCCACGCGGTTCATACCTACCATATCAAATGCAGGCAGGGCATCGTTTTCACATACCAGGGCCAGAAAACGCAGGGGCGGTTCATCATAATCGTCCTCGGACGGAACACTGATGGCCTTGACCTGGGAACCGATACTGTCAATGGTATAATCGGCAAAGGAGATAATACGTTCCGGACAAGCACCCATGCAGGTACCGCAGCGGCGGCAGCGGGTGGGATTGGCTTTTGGGGTTCCTCTGGCATCATCATCCAGAGCGCCGAAGGGACATTCAACCGTACAGCGTTTGCACTGGGTGCATCTTTGGAAGAAGAAGTCCGGGAACGTCGTGTCACCGGAACGGGGGTGAACCGCCATGCCGCGGTTGGCACTTTCAATACACTGAATAGCTTTCAGTGCAGCACCGGTTGCGTCTTCCATGGACTCTTCAATGGTCATGGCCCGACGGACGGCACCGGCCGCATAAATACCGGTTCTCTGGGTTTCATAGGGGAAGCAGATATAGTTTGAATCAGCATACTGGCCGAAAATATCGTTATCCCTGAAGCCGGGACCCTGGCGGTAGGCCAGGTTGATGACCGGATTGTCCTTGGTCGCAGGAACCATGCCGCTTGCCACAACAACCATATCCGCTTTGAGTACCAGGCTGTCACCCAGCAGTGTGTTTTTGGCCGTTACCATCAGTTCTGAACTCGTGGCCGTAACGTCGGTAACCGCACCCTTGGTCATGAAAATGCCGTCATCCTGCTGCATGGCTTTGTAGAAATATTCCTGCAGGCCTGGGGTTCTCATGTGCTGGTAAATGACATAGGCCTTGCCGTCAGCATAGTCTTCTCTGACGTAACGGGCCTGCTTCAGAGCAACCATGGACGTTACGGAACCGGTGTATTCAAAATCGCTGTCGTCTTCATCTTTGCCAGCGGACTGGATGAATATCACGTTTTTAGCTTCTTTACCGTCCGAGGGACGCAGGATTTTGCCCTTGGCCGCAATCATTTCAAATTCATCATTGGTGACCACATTCGGGCTGTTCAAGCTAAGGTGCTCGTAGGCTTCGCCTTCCAGGACATCAGGACGCCAGCCGGCAGCCAGAACAACTGCACCGTAAAGCTCTCCGTCCGGGTCAAGAGAAAGGATATCTTCTCTGCCTTCATTGTATTTCAGGTATTTTTCATGGGCAGCATCAGCATCCAGTTCTTTGCCGTTTTCATCCACCAGTTCTTCAGGAGGCAGTGGAAAGGGTACGTCAAAGGGGATCTTTTCGCCGGGTTTTTTCATGGTTACGGTGAATTCACCCGGCTGGCCCGCAATACGAGCCACAAGACTGTTGGTGCGTACATCTATGTTGCTGTTGCCTTCAACCTCCTGGGCAAGTGCGTCAACCACCGGTGCTTGGAGGGTTTCAAAGGGAGACTGAACAGGCATTTGACCGCGCAGTTTTGCGGCATACCCGCCAATGGTCGCCGCTTTTTCTACGATGGTTACCTCATAACCGGCTTTGGCAGCATCAAGTGCTGCAGACATGCCGGTCACGCCGCCGCCGATAACCAGAACCTTTTTGGAAAAGGACTCTGTCTGGTAAGGCGCAGGCAAATTAACTTTTTCCAGACGGATCATACCCATTTTGATATAATCCTGGGCCTTCATCTGGATCCGGTCAAAGTGTTCGCCGTCATCTTTTTGGTCTTCGGCCAGGGCAGGGTAAGTTTCCCGGGAATGGGGCCATACAACACCTTCCCTTAAATTAGCCCGTTCAATAATGCATCCGGGGAAATTAAATACGTCAAAATTCACCCGGCGGGAGCAAGCGCCGATAACCATGGCGTTTACCTTGCCTTCATTGATATCCTTTTGAATAAGTTCAACACCTGCTTTGGAGCACAGGAAGGGGTGGGTGGCGCAGTTGATGCCCTCGTCGTCGGGGACACCTGTTAACGCTTCCATGTCAAGTGTATCACCGATACCACAGCCTGTGCAGATATATACGCCGTATTTTTTATCCATGGTTCGTTACCTCCTCAGAGTCTGAATGGCTTTAAGGGCCATGCCGGTTGCATTCTGGTTGGATGTCACAACATCGGCCGGTTTATTGGCACACCCTGCTGCAAACAGGCCGCCTTTGGAAAAGTCATTGATAATAAAGCCTTCGTCATCAAAGGTCAGATCGGCTGCGGGCTTATCAATGGCGCAGGAGGGTTGCATTCCGGTGGCCAGCACCAGCATATCAACGGTCTGCCTAATTTTTTCCCCGGAGATGGTATCTTCGGCCACAAGATTGATGTTGCCTGTACCGCTCTCTTCACTAACTTCGGCAACCTTTCCTTTTACAAAAAAGACGTTTTCGTCTTCTTTGAGTTTGGCATAGAAGTTTTCGTATTTTCTGCCTGGGGTCCGCAGGTCAATGTAATAGATGTAAATTTTTGCATCAGGATACTGGGCTCTGATATATGTGGCATGTTTTAAGGATGCCAGGCAGCAGATATATGAGCAGTAGGGCAGATGGTTCTCATCCCTGGAGCCTGCACACTGGGCAAAGGCGATGGTCTCCGGAGCCTTATCATCGGACGGGCGGATGATTTTACCTTCGGTGGGACCGTTGAAAGAGGCCAACCGTTCCAGCATCATATTGGTGATGATGTTCTGGTACCGGCCAAATCCAAGATTGTCAATGCGGGTGGCATCATAGGGCTGCCATCCGGTGGTGAATACAACGGCACCGACTTTCAGGTCAAAGGAGCTTTCTTCCATGCTAAAATCAACGGCGCCATATTTGCAGGCTTCCTTGACCTTTTCCCGGTCTTCCTTGCCCATGGCCGAATCCATGACATAGCGCTGGGGAAAGGCCATGTTGTGGGGCAGGTATGCGGCTTTGCGCCGATCCATGCCAAAGTTGAATTCATTGCTGATTTCAGTTTCGCACACTTTTTCACATTCACCGCAGCAGGTGCAGTTGCTGTTTACATACCTGGGGGCGCTTTTTACGGTAACGGTGTAATCCCCGGGGGTGCCGTCAACGTTCTGTACCTCAGAAAGCGTGTACACCTTGATGTTCTTGTTATCTTTGAGGCGTCTGTAATTGATCTCAAGACCGCAGGTAGGCGGGCAGAGTTTGGGGAAGTAGTGCTTGAGCTGGGTAACTCTTCCGCCAAGGGAAGCTTCCTTTTCAATCAGGAAGACTTCGTAGCCCACTTCGGCAGCTTCCAAAGCGGTTGTCAGGCCGCTGATTCCACCACCAACCACCATAATGCTTCCGCTTACCGGGGCTGAATTTTCTGTAGTCATGCTGTCCCTCCGTGCATTTAAGTTGTGTAGTTGTGTATAGGTTCCAAATTTTTGTATGCCGGATCCTGGCAAAACCAGTTTTAATCGGTTTCGGCCCGGGGCCAGCATCCTGTTCTCCTTATTTGCAAGACTGCAAGTTAACCTATAAATCGTTTGCTGGCAAGCTTGCAAAAAAGGAGACAGGGCCGGGTAGGCATAATCTGAAAAACCCCCAGGCACCGGTAAGCCGGCACCTGGAGGTTCATATCAAGACATCCTTAGGTTAAAACGTCTTACCGCACTAGTCGGAGATGATTTTAACGTAGGGTTCTTTTTTCAGAGTCCATTCGTTGGTTTTCTTGTCATATGAAGAGTTGACAAAGCAGAACCATTCTTCGTCATTCTGGCCCATGAAGTCGCCTCTGTAGTAAAAACCAGGGAAGCGGGATTCTTCACGGAACTGGATGTGACGGGTGTGAGCCTGAACAGTGTAGAGACGATGGATAATTTCCCATGCTCTGAGCAGTTCATGAAGATCGCCAGCAGCAACTTTCTCAAGATCTTCACGGAACATTTCGAACAGGTCCATGAGAACTTCAAGGGATTTGCCGTTGGTCATGTACATAGCGCCAGTACCAGCACCATACTCATTGGTCATCTTCATCAGACGCATGGCCATACCGGCAGGTTTGCAGTAATGGGGGTTAACGTCTGTGGCAGTGGTGTATTCACAGTTATCCAGGTAGTTGTATACCGGATAGTAAACCATATCCACCAATTCCTGATCTGTTTCAGCAAAACCTGTAACCTTGTCGCCTTCGGCTTTCAGGTACTGAAGCATGGACTTGGCAATGATACGGCCTTCTGCATGGGAGCCGGAGGAGAATTTATGACCGGAGCAGCCAACGCCGTCACCGGCAGTGAACAGCCCACGACATGTGGTCATTCTGTTGTAGCCCCATTTGTAGGAATCAGGAACCCAGTCTTCTTCGGGACCGGAGCACCAGATGCCGCAGCAACCGGAATGAGAACCCAGCAGGTACGGTTCGGTGGGCATAATTTCAGAGTCTTTTTTCTCGGGCTCTGTATTAGTTGCACACCACAGACCAGCCTGACCAACGGACATGTCAAGGAAATCTTCCCAAGCTTCTGATTCAAGATGCTTGAGTTCTTTTTTGTCCATGGTTTCGCCAAGGGCAGCAAGAGCTTTAGTGGTTTCCATGATGATGGGACCACGGCCTTCTTTGTATTCTTTCATCATCAGATGATTACGCAGACAGGTCGGTGTTACGGCAGCAGTTCCGTAAGGGGCATATTTTTCAAGCTCAGCTTTGGCTTCATCGTTACCGGCATAGAATTCACCAAGACCGTTAACAACTTTTGCTTTGAACAGCAGGAACCAAGCACCAACAGGGCCGTAACCATCTTTAAAACGGGCCGGGGTGAAACGGTTTTCCATCATGGACAGTTCAGCACCAGCTCTAAGAGCCATGGTGTAGGTGGAACCGGCATTCCATACAGGATACCATGCACGACCTTTACCTTCAGCAACGGAACGGGGCTGGTAGATGTTAACCGCGCCACCGCAGGCAACCATCATAACTTTTGAGTTGATGATGTAAACTTTGTTTTCACGTACGGAAAAACCAACTGCGCCAGCAGCTCTTTTGGGATCATCTTTGTCGTTGAGGATTTCAACGATGAAAACCCTTTCCAGGATGTTTTCGTCGCCAAGGGCTTTTTTAGCAGTTTCAGCAACGATTCTCTTGTAGGATTCGCCGTTGATCATGATCTGCCATTTACCGGTACGAACTGGAGTGGCGCCGCCTTTAAGGGTACCCAGTTTCTGGCCTTTTTTACCGTCGAGGTTTTTATTGTCGTCGGTTTTTTTCCAGATGGGAAGTCCCCATTCTTCGAATAGATGTACGGAATCATCAACGTGACGGCCAAGGTCAAAGATCAAATCTTCACGGACAATACCCATCAGGTCGTTACGGACCATGCGGACATAATCTTCAGGTTTGTTCTCGCCGATGTAGGTGTTGATGGCAGACAGGCCCTGGGCAACAGCGCCGGACCGTTCAAGAGCTGCTTTGTCAACCAGCAGAATCTTGGTGTCGTCATCAGCCCATTTTTTGATTTCAAATGCAGTTCCGCAGGCAGCCATACCACCGCCGATGATCAGAACATCAACGTCTATTTTCTCTACCTCTGGCTCTCTAACGATTTTAAGCTCACCAGTAGGTTTGTTAGGTAATGCCATTTATATACCTCCAAAAAATTTTATAAATATCAGAAATTAAATTTTAGCAACCTATGCTAGTTCGGTGGGAGCAACTAGTACATAACCGTCAGCTTCCTGAGTGGAAAGCAGGCCTGAAGCCAGATCTTTACCCTTCAGATCTTCATAAGCGTTGGCTTCGCCTTCGGGAGTGGTTCTGATGGGGAACTTGAAGCGTTTTACAACGCCGTTTCTGAACTTACAGGTCCACATAATGTCCTCAGTACCCATCATGGGCTGTACAGCAGCTCCCATGGGCACGAAGTCAGAGTAACCTCTTACTTCGATGGCCTGGGAGGGGCAGATCTTTACGCAAGAATAGCATTCCCAGCACTGATCGGGTTCTTGGTTGTAAGCTTTCATCTCGTTAGCATCCAGAACCATCAGGTCATTGGGGCAGATGTACATGCATGCGGTTTTGTCTCCGCCTTTACAGCCGTCACATTTTTCTGCGATTACAAAAGATGGCATTTAAAATACCTCCATTAATGTAGGTTAATCAAAATTGCACAAATACCGTTGTGCGACAATTTGTTTCTAACTAGATTAAGGCCCGCCGATAGTTTCGAAAGGCCTGTAATTTCAAATCTTTGGGTTTCGAGGATGATGGGTTGAATTCGTTTTAGATTTCATTCAATAAGCCTTCTTCCTCAAAACAAATGATATGGGAATAACACCCTGACAAGGTCTGTGTCAAGAAAATTCAAAAAAAATGATTTAATGATTTCTTCAATTTTTTTGAATGATTCTTGCTTCGACAATATATATGTTTTTTGGGGCGCCTAAAACACTATATCTAGTGAATGTAAACATTAAAATCATCTGGAAAAATTAGTTGGATCCTGGTAGTTTATCCGCCGGTTATTGATGACCCGTTTTATAGCATAATTTAAAAAGAATAAAGGAAAAAAAATGAACGATGAGATGTTACCTGTGGCCTTGGATGATCCTATGCAATTCAACTGCAGTTCGGATAATCCTTGCTTCAATCAATGCTGCAGGGATCTGAATCAGGCACTGACCCCCTATGATGTTCTGAGAATGAAAAATGCTGTGAATCTGCCGTCTGGGCAGTTTCTGCAAAAATATACATCCCGGCATACCGGCCCCGGTTCCGGTCTGCCGGTACTTACTTTCAAGCCCAATCCTGCCACCGGCCATGCCTGTCCTTTTGTCACGGATTTAGGGTGTTCCATATATAATGACCGCCCTGCGTCATGCCGTATGTATCCCTTGGCCCGGGCCATTGCAAAGGACAGGGGCACCGGCAAATACGTCGAATATTTTGCTTTGATTGAAGAAGAACACTGCAAGGGCTTTGGTGTTCAGGGGGCCAGAACCGTGGCCCAGTGGCTCAAAGGCCAGGATGTGGTCGAGCACAACACGGAAAATGATAAAATTCTTGAATTGATCAGCCTTAAAAACCAGATCCGGCCGGGAAACCTTGAAGGTGTGGAGGGAGATGTTTTTTACATGGCTTTATATGATCTGGATAATTTCAGACTTCAGATTAAGGAGAAAGGGCTTCTTGCTTCACTGGACCTGCCCGGGGAATATGTGGAAAAAGTTGTGGCTGATGATTTGAGCCTGCTTAATTTCGGTATTGCCTGGGTAAAATACCAGTTGTTTGGCAAAAAATTGGAAATTCAGGTCTGAAAATTATGGAACTCAAAGGAAAAGTGGCTTTGGTGCTTGGGGCGGTCAAGGGAATCGGCAAAGGCATCGGCCTGGACCTTGCCCGGCAGGGGGCAAGTCTTATCCTCACCCGCCATGACTGGCCGGATGCCTTCTGTGATATGCAAGCGGAATTTGAGAAGACAGGTGCCCAGCATCACATAATAAATGCGGATTTGCGTAAAACCGATGAAATAGAGGGCCTGGCAAAGTTTATAAAAGATCAATATGGGCGACTGGATATTCTGGTAAACAACATTGAACGCGGCGGATGGCCTACGGTTCACGGGGCATATGTTGAAGATCAGTGGGATCTGGAGATTGAAACAACACTTAAAGCCAAACGCTGGGTTTTTGAGGCGATGTTTCCTTTGCTGAAGACCGGCGATGAGGCCGTTGTTGTTAATATTTCTTCTGTTGCGGCCATAACCGGGAGATCCGGCCCGGCTGCTCTGGTTTTTAACGAGGGATATTCAGCCGCCAACCGGGGGGTTGGCGTACTCACCGAAACATGGGCCAGGATGGGGGCGCCTTTAGTGCGGGTGAACGAATTAATGCTGGGTATTTTTGAAACCCGCCATGCCCAGGGGACCCGGGGGTGGCGGGAGGTTTTGACGGACGAGGAAAAGCGTTCCTTGATAGACCATACCCTGACGGGGCGGACCGGCCAGGTTTCCGACGTTGTCAAGGCTGTCAATTTTATTATCAGGGATGCCCCCTATATGACCGGTGCCACCCTACGTATAGACGGCGGCTTTGCCTTGGGCGGAGCTCCTGTGCCGCCAATGCCCCGGGGCATCGTTTAGAGACTCGGCAAAGATACATGCAATGGGTTTTTATTTATGTATATTCTGTTTACGTGAAGGTCTTCTATCTTTTGGGGAGAGAAGAGAAATATTTAAAAAATTGAATAAAATAATCAATTTTTTTTGATATATTCTTTGGGTGAATCCGTTGGCGTGATATAGTCGCCCCTGTATGGCAGATATCCTTAAAGTTTTTATTTCAAAGTTTGAGGGCGTGCGCGTTATGCCCTTGCCAAACAGGTCTATGGAGGTATGCGATTGACATTAAGGCAACTTGAGTTATTTCTTGCGCTTGTAAAGACACCCCATTTAAGTCAGGTGGCCAAGGATTTCGGCCGGACTCAGTCTGCAGTATCCATGGCCATCAAATCACTTGAAGAAACCCTGGGGAAATTGTTGTTCGACCGCATCCATAAAAGGTTGGTGGTCAATGAAAACGGACGCTATTTTTCCAGGATGGTGGAGCCCCTTGTTTTTGGCCTGCGGGAAAGCGAGGCCATGTTTAGGGATCAGGATTTGGTTGGAGATATTAAGGTGGGCGCCAGTTCATCCATTGCCAACTATATCCTGCCCCAGATTATTTATGAATTCGCCGAGCTGTATGAAGGGGTCCGTGTGGAAAAAATAACCGGTAATACCATAGAGATCGGTAAGCTTATTGAAGATGGTGATGTGGATATCGGGTTTGTTGAGGCTGACTACAACAGCACCGAGATCGAGCGGGAGGTGCTTGGCCTTGACGAGCTCTATGTGGTGACTGGAGATCCGGACCTCGTCTGCGGCGAAGATTATCGCATGGACGAGCTTTTATCAAAGCGCTGGATTCTCCGGGAAGAGGGGTCCGGCACCCGGGAGGTTTTTTTGTATCATATAGAAAAGTATAAAAAACGGTTTAAGCCCTTCCTGGAAGTGGGGCATACGGAAGCTGTGAAATCGGTACTTGGGAACAAGGGGGCGTTAAGCTGCCTGTCTAGAATTTCGGTAATGAACGAGCTTCTGTCCGGGCAGCTGTTTCGTCTCAAAATAAAAGATTTTAAATTTTCCCGTTCCTTTTATACGATCTGGCATAAGGATAAATATTTTTCATCTGTTCTTCAGGAATTTATTTATTATACAAAGGAACGTTATAAGGCGGTGTATGAACACCAGGCCCATCCTCATTGATCCTGAGTTCTTATATCCTGTTCGGCGGCCTGGATGGCTGTGATTGCTACGGTGTTGATAATGTCGGTTACAAGACACCCCCGGCTTAAGTCGTTCACCGGCTTATTTAAACCCTGCAGGGTCGGGCCAACGGCCACGGCATTAGAGGAGCGTTGTACGGCTTTGTAGGTATTGTTTCCTGTATTGAGATCCGGAAAAATAAAAACCGTGGCCCTGCCGGCCACAGGAGAGTTGGGCATTTTGGTTTTTGCGACATCCGGTTCTATGGCGGCATCATACTGGATGGGACCTTCAATGAGCAGATCCGGGCACTTTTGCTGGACGATCCGGGTGGCTTCCCTGACCTTGTCAACATCCTTGCCTTTGCCCGAGGTTCCTGTGGAATAAGAGAGCATGGCGACTCTTGGTTCAATGTCGAACATTTTTACGGTTTGTGCTGAAGTGATGGCAATTTCTGCAAGCTGTTCCGCATTGGGATCCGGATTGATGGCGCAGTCGCCGTAGGCTAAAACTTTGTGTGGCAGGCACATGAAAAACAGTCCGGATACCGGGGTCTCCGGATTTTTGGCCTTGATGATTTCAAATGAGGGAAGAATGGTGGCGGCTGTGCTGTGGACGGACCCCGATACCATGCCGTCCACATCACCCATGTGTACCATCATGGTACCGAAATAGTTGACATCCGTTACCCGGTCCCGGGCGTTTTCAATGGTCATACCCTTGTGTTTTCTTAGCTCGCAATAGACTTTGGCATAAGTCTCAAGCAGATCGGATTTTCCGGGGTTGATGATTTCAAATCCTTCCATGCGCAGGCCAAGTTTTCTGATTTTGTGGCGGATTTTTTTTTCATCGCCAAGCAGGGTGATGTCAACAATTCCACGCCGCAGAATGGTTTCCGTTGCACGCAAGATGCGTTCTTCATCTCCTTCGGGCAGAACTATTCGTTTTTTGAACATCCGGGCTTTGCTGATAAGTTCGTATTCGAACATTTTTGGTGTCATGATGGTGGAATCCGTGGTGATGACTTTATCCATCATTCGTTCGATGTCCACGTGCTGTTCAAATAACGCCAGGGTTCGGGTGATTTTTCTGTCGTCATACGGGGAAATCGAACCCCGGATTTTTTCCACGGCCAGAGCGGTTGGAAATGTGTTTTCGGTGACGCTGAGCACGGGTACGGCATCTGGGATGCCTTTGATAAGTTCCCATACCGGACCTTCGGGTACAAGGCCTCCGGTCAAAATGATGCCGGAAACATTTTCGATGGAATCCGAAGACAGGGCTGCCATGCACCCCACAATGACATCGGCCCGGTCTCCCGGGGTGATGATCAGGGTGCCGTGGTCAATTCTGCTTAACAGGTTGGTCAACTGCATGGCTGCAACGGTAAAACCCCGGGCATGGCGATAAATATAGTTGTTCCCAAGGAGTACTTTTGCGCCCAGTGCGTTTGCAACTTCTGCGATGGTTGGGTTGGCCAGGGTTTCTTCTTCGGGAATGGCGTATATCATTTGATCAGGGAACAAACCTGTTTTTTGGAAATGATCAATGATGCCCGAATGGTCGGCAGGTGCTACTCGGTTGATTATGGTGCCCAGGATATGGCATCCCTTGCTTCCCAGGGAGTCTAAGGTCATGCTGGTAAGCGTGGCTGCATCTTCCATGGATTTGTTGTGGGCATCAGCCACCAGGAGCACGGGGCAGTTCAGATTTTGTATGATGGTGGCATTGATGTCGAATTCCATGCCGGTGGTAGAAGATACGAAATCTGTTCCCTCGCAAAGGATAAAGCTGCAATCTTTCCTGGCCTGATTGTATTTTTCGATGATTTTTTCAAGCAACTCATCTTTTTTTCCATGGCTTAACAGCTGGTCCGCCTCATTCTGAGTGACGCCGAACATGGTGGCATAGGGCCGGTCAAGGTTGTATTGACCGGACATCAGTTCAATATCCGAATCCCAGGCATCTCCAGGATCTTGGGTGATGATGGGTCTGAAAAAGCCCACGCAGTCCAGTTTTCGAAAAAGCATTTCCATTACGCCTAAGGCAATGGCTGACTTGCCGGCGCCCGCCCGGGTGGCGGTGATATATAAACCGCTTGACATTAAAATTTCTCCAAAGATACGGGTTTTTTTTCAGATAGAGAGGAACGTTTTATATAGAATCCAGAATAATCGTTGTTTTTAATAAATTATAGGATTGTTTTCTCACTGTCAAGGTGACTTTGTGTCACTGTTTTTGTCCCGGGATTGCACCTGTAAGGATCTGGGCAATGGTTTTTTTTATTTTCCCGGTTTTGCCTGTCAATTGCCGGAAATTCATTTCTATGACAGCCATTTGTTTATAAAACGGGGTCCGGTCAAAAGGAATATATGTCCGGCTGTCAAATTCCCCGGCATCACAACCCCGGCCTTTTATGACATGAAATCCGGGTTTGTGGAGTTCATGGGGCAGGCCATGCATTCGGCAGATCATTGGTCGAAAGTTGTAAAGGCTGCACCTGTCCATTTTGAGCAAAGGGCAGGGGGCTTTTTGGGATGTCGGCTGGTTATGGTTTCCCTCAGTCTCCGAAAAGGTTTGACGGCAGTAGTCCCGGCTAAGGCCCAATATGTGCTTTTGGTCTTTGCGAGGCAATGTCTGGAAGCCAAATTGCAGGAACGATACTTCAGCGTGGGTGTGGTGGAAAAATAGAGACAGGCAGCAGTTCTCTTCACAGCCGTTGCATTGAAATCCATATTGCTGTGCAACCCGATTCCAGGTTTTATCCATATCATGGTAAAGTTGGACCAGGGGTGAAAAATGTTCCGGGATATGTGTCATGGCAGTTTTTTCGTTCGTTTTTTTATACTAGCGGATTGGGGAAAAACAGACGTGCGTACAATTTGAGTGCGTACCGGTCTGTCATGGAGGCAATGACATCGCACACCGAGCGTTTCAGTTTGTTTTTTGCTGAATCCCATGGGGCCATTTCCATTTTTTCCAGTTCTTTTTGCATTTCGTCGGGATTTTCCATGAAATATTTGTAAAGACCGATAATTATTTTTTTTGCCTTTACAAATTCGCCATGAACCGCTGGGGAGCGGTACACCTTTTCAAAGAGAAATTTTCTCAGGATTGTCATGGCTTCCATGGTTTCATCTCCCATGCTTAAAATGAATTCTCCGTTTTGGGGCCCGCTGTTGTAAACCAGTTGTTCCATCATTGTAGATGCCCGGGCAGAATGGGTTGTGCCAAGTCTTCTGGTGCAGATGTCAGGCACCTCGTCCTTGGAGATTACCTTGCCCCGCAACGCATCATCAAGGTCATGGTTCAGGTAAGCAATGATGTCTGCCACGCGAACGATCCGTCCTTCAATGGTGGATGCGGTTTCACCGGGCGTTGCCGGAATAATGTTGCCGAATCCCTTGGAATGCTTAAGAATGCCGTCTCTGACCTGGGTGGTGAGATTCAGGCCTTTTCCTCTGTTTTCCAATACATCCACCACTCTTAGGCTCTGATCGGAATGGGTAAAACGAGGGGAATGTACCTGGGTCAGGGCAGTCTCTCCGCCATGGCCAAAAGGCGTATGTCCTAAATCATGGCCTAGCGCAACCGCTTCGGCAAGATCCTCGTTCAGGCGCATGGCTCGGGCAATATTCCTTGCCGTTTCAGAAACTTCTAAGGTATGGGTAAGCCGGGTTCGGTAATGGTCCCCTAACGGAGATAGAAATACTTGAGTTTTATATTTCAACCGCCTGAAGGCATTGGAATATACAATTCGGTCCCGGTCCAGCTGAAAGGGGGTTCTGATGTTGCCTGGGGCAACGTCAGGGTGTCGGCGTTTTCCGCTGGTACTGCGGGTGCCGTACCTTGACAGGAATTTGTGCTCCCGTTGCTGGAAGATTTCCCGGATACTGGGCTTTTGCCCTATTTTGGAGTTTAGTGTATTCATCACAACAGTATTGAAATAAAATAAAAATCAAATTAAATACAGCATTTAATAAAAAAATCAAGAAAAGGAGTGTTTTTGGACTACGAATTTTTTATGGGGCAGGCCCTGGAACAGGCCCGTAACGCCTTCGATCAAGGGCAATTTCCTGTTGGATGTGTGATTGTGCAAGATGGTCGGGTTATTGCCTCGGGTGCCAGGGCTGGCACGTCGGGGGATCTATCTTTTTTCAGTGAAATTGACCATGCAGAAATACGTGCGCTTAAGGCTCTTGAATCTTCGGATATCGGGTTTGTCCCGGAACGCGCTGTGCTGTTTTGTACCATGGAGCCTTGTTTGATGTGCTTTGCCGCAATTATTCTGGCCGGTATCCAGACCCTGGTATTTGCCTATGAAGATGTGATGGGAGGGGGGACCGGCCTGGATAGAGCGCATCTTGCGCCCTTATATAGGGATGCTCAAATCACGATCGTTTCCCATGTGCTGCGTAAAAAAAGCCTTGATCTTTTTCATAATTTTTTTAATAAAGAGGCTAATTTATACTGGAAAGACAGCCTTCTGGAGTCATATACGCTTGATCAATGGCGGCGGTCGGAATAGACAAGTAGGGATGTAATTCAGGACTAAAATAAATAGTTCTTGATTTGTATATCTATTCTATATATAATCCAAAGGTTACGCTTGTTGTATTGACATGATTATAATTTTGTGCTTCGGCGGGAGGTAAAAATATCTAAGCGAGTTAAGCAGGATCAGACAAGAGTGAATAAGGGGATCAGGGCTACTGAGGTGCGGGTTATCGGTTCTGATGGTGAACAGGTGGGCGTTCTGCCTATTGCTGAGGCATTGCGTATTGCCCAAAGTGATGATTTGGATTTGGTTGAAGTGTCTCCGGATGCCAGGCCGCCTGTCTGCAAAATAATGGATCATGGAAAGTATAAGTACGAGCTGACTAAGAAAAAACAGGAAGCCAAAAGGAAACAGAAAAGTGTTCAGATCAAGGAGATCAAGGTCCGTCCCAAAACAGGCGATCATGATCTTGAAACCAAGGTCCGGCACGTGGAAAAATTTATTTCCAATGGTGATAAGGTGAAGATAACCCTGGTTTTCAGAGGACGTGAGTTTATGCTCAGGGAGCAGGCCAACGTCATCCTGGAAAAAGTGGTGGAACTGACCAAAGATTTCGCCCAGGTGGAACAGTTTCCCAAGTTTGAAGGGCGGGTCATTACCATGCTGCTCGGCCCCAAATAACCACCGGCTATTTGTTCTGATTTTCTTGTACAGGCCTTCCTGTGTCAAAGGGATATTTATGTGTGGTGGTTTATCCGCGTATATACCACCTTTAGTTTTATAATATAGTGTGAATCTTCAGGAGATGTAGTAATGCCAAAAATTAAAACAAGCCGTGCGGCTGCCAAGCGGTTTGAAAAAACCGGGTCAGGGAAGTATAAATTCCGCAAATCTCATGCCAGCCATATTCTGACCAAGAAAACCACCAAGCGGAAGAGAAGCCTTCGCCAGCCCCAGATTGTTGCTGATTCTGATATGAAAGCAGTCCGCCGGATGCTTCCCTACGGCTAATTCGGATCCGTCAGCGTTTTTTTTTACATTGATATGAAAGCCAGCCAATGCAGCGGTTGGTTGATGGTATATAAGGAGTGTCGAAGAGATGAGAGTTAAAAGAGGATTCAAAGCAAGAAGGCGCCGCAACAAGGTGCTTAAGCTGGCAAAGGGTTTCAGGGGTGGAAGAGGCAAGCTTTACAGAACTGCTGCGGACGCAGTGGACAAAGCATTAATGTACGCCTATCGGGACCGTCGGGTAAGAAAAAGAGAATTCCGGAAGTTGTGGATTGTACGCATCAATGCCGGTGCGCGGATGAATGAATTGTCCTATTCCCGTTTCATGAACGGATTAAAACTTTCCGGCAGTGAACTGGACAGAAAAGTCCTGGCTGATCTGGCTGTATCCGATCCCGCGGGATTTTCCCAGCTGGCTTCCCAAGCGTCTGCCAAATTGAATTAAAAGCGTATTTTCGGGGGAACCTTGCAAAACAATCTCCAAGACATTGAAAAACAGGCCCTGGAACAAATCAGCGCGGCAGATTCAAAGGACGCCCTAGAGTCAGTTTCCACACATTTTCTGGGACGTAAAGGATTGCTCACGGCTTTTTTACGCAATATTCCATCCCTGCCGGTGGACGAACGTCCTGCTGCAGGGAAAAATGGTAATCTGCTGAAGGTAAAGCTTGAAAAAGCGGTACAACAGGCCCAAGATGGCCTGGAAGCCGTCGCAGGGGGAGGTGCTGAGGGTGTAGACATCACCCTGCCCGGGCGTATGGTCAAAAAAGGTGCTCTGCATCCCGTCACCCAGGTGATGGACGAGATCTGTGGTATTTTTTTGCGCCTGGGGTTTGACATTGCCGAAGGTCCGGAAGTTGAGACCGATTATTATAACTTCGAGGCCCTGAATATTCCCCCATATCACCCGGCGAGGGATATGCAGGATACCTTTTATGTGTCTGAAAATATAGTTTTGAGAACTCATACATCAGGTTCTCAGCCCCGGGTAATGGAAAAAAATGAGCCGCCTGTGCGCATTATTTCCCCAGGCAAGGTGTTTCGTTGTGACTCGGATTTGACCCATACCCCTATGTTTCATCAGGTGGAAGGCCTGATGGTGGACAAAAATATCTCTTTTGGGGATCTTAAAGGGGTGTTGACTACTTTTGTTCAGCAGTTTTTTGATAAGGATACTTCGTTGCGGTTCAGGCCCAGTTTTTTCCCTTTTACCGAACCCAGTGCTGAAGTTGATATTCGATGTGTCATGTGCAAGGGCAAGGGGTGCCGTGTCTGTTCTAAGACTGGCTGGATTGAGATCCTGGGCGCCGGTATGGTCCACCCTGCTGTGTTTGAGAATGTCGGTTATGATACCCAAAAGTATACAGGGTTTGCCTTTGGCCTTGGCATGGAACGGGTTGCCATGCTCAAGTACGGAATTGATGATATCAGAAAATATTTCGAAAACGATATGCGTTTT
>Ga0193964_1000408_pt1 | contig 21125 bp, 16 predicted proteins | sample FB_7_MG_FD_140323 | JGI IMG/M metagenome (GOLD analysis project Ga0193964, IMG submission 140323) | Microbial mat bacterial communities from the Broadkill River, Lewes, Delaware, United States - FB_7_MG | ecosystem: Environmental > Aquatic > Freshwater > River > Microbial mats | place: USA... | reverse complement strand
GGATCACTAGCGCATCCCGATAGGCTGAGTAGGATAGTTCGGTGCAGGCTATCGCTGACCTCCGCACGATCACGGGTATAACCGATAAACCAACCCGAAACAATGGTGAGGTAGTTACTGTACACCAGCAAGGTGCAGGTGAGCAGATCAACATCCTGACGGATTTCTCCGCGTTGCTGTCCTTGGTGTAAAATTCTAGTTACTGCATTGAGGTAGTCAACATCAACCTGCTTGCGCTGTTCAACTGTATTTTGGTTGGGGAACATCGACTCACGGAACATGATGCGAGCAAGTTCTGGGTTTTTTTCAATAAAATCGAATTGACACATGAACAGAGTTAAAAGCTGGTCAGCGACGGGGGAATCGGTCTTGTTTATTTCGGCAAAATGCTTATGAACGTCAACGCGCAGATTGGCGATTAGTTCGAGTAGAATCGCTTCTTTGCTGGAAAAATAACTATAGATGGTTCCTTTACCAATTCCAGCAACACCCGCCAGATCATCTATGCGAGTTAGTTCAAATCCACGTTGAATAAACAGTTGTTCGGCCGCAGCTAGAATCGCCTGTCTGGTTTTACGTTTATTTTGTTCCCGTTTTCCACTCATAGTGCCCCTTTGTTAAAGTTGACTGCGGTCATTTTTGTTTATGGTGACCACTTTGTCAACTCAAAAGTGACCGCAGTCAACTTTGTTGAGTTGTTGGTGTAGAGGGAGCTATCATGATCTTTAGGCTGGTATTGTTGGGAGGTTTGTCGCTGTTGTAATGAAGTGGTTTCGAGTGGTTTCGAGTGGTTTCGAGTGGTTTCGAGTGGTTTCACGGAGGCTTGCTCTGGTGTGTTTATGTGAGCGAGAGGGTGAACTTATTTTTGCTTCTAGCAAGACGCGCCACCAAAGGCAGCGCGTCATGGGCCAAATACACTGAGCCGTTAATCGTCGTTAGGTTTTGTTTCTAGGTCTAGAATAAATTGCCAATGTTCTGCACTCACTGGCATGATCGATAAGCGGTTGCCTTTACGCACCAGTGGCATCTCCTCTAGGCAGTGAATCTGTTTAAGCTCTTGTAAGGAGATGGTTCTGTCTAAGCGACGAATAAAGCGGATATCAACCATGAACCAGCGCGGATGATTACTATCACTTTTAACATCGTAATATTTTGAGCTGGGATCAAAGGCAGTGAAGTCAGGATAGCTTTCGCGTACGACTTCCATAATTCCAACAATTCCAGGAACTTTACAGTTAGAATGATAAAAAAACACGCGATCACCACATTTCATATCGTCACGCATCATGTTCCGAGCTTGATAGTTTCTCACGCCATCCCAATGTTCGGTTTGTTCTGGCATCTGTTCTAAGTCGTCAATACTGAAGGCATCGGGTTCTGATTTCATTAGCCAATAATTCATAGGTTCACCTTTTTCTCGTGGATTTATTTTTCGCATAGCATATCAGTTAACCTGTCTAGACGCTAAATTATGTGCGTGGTTTTTTTACTCTGTGCTACACTTTTTATTACGTTAATGACGATGTGTCATCATTTTATCTTTTAGTTTAAGGATCCTTTTATTTATGAGTCAGGAACGTTTTATCGAGTTGGAATCACGTATTGCTTTTCAAGAGCATAGTATCGAAGAACTGAACGACCTCGTCGCGGTTCAGCAAAAACAGTTGTATGATTTGGAAGAGTTTTGCAAGTTGCTTTTGAAAAAAATAAATGCCCAGCCCAGTGCAGGAACAGGGACAACGAATGCGGAGGATGAGAAACCGCCACATTATTAATACAGTTGAATTCTTCGGTTTTTTGAAGTGAGTAAAGGGGGGCGTTGTGACGGTTCAAAAGAGAAAAGCACAGATAGGGTTAGCTCTTGGTAGCGGTTCCGCACGAGGATGGAGCCATATCGGTGTAATCAATGCGCTTGCTAAAGTTGGTATCGAGCCAGATATCATCTGTGGTTGTTCTATCGGTGGTTTAGTTGGCGCTTCGTATGCTGCGGGAAACTTAAAAGAACTTGAGCGCTGGGTACGATCACTTTCAAGAATAGACGTGGCGCGCCTGCTTAATTTTTCAATGAACGGTTTTGTTGATGTCGAGCGGTTACAGTCTTTCATCCTGCAATACGTTGGTAATGAAACACAACTAATTGAGACGCTTGAAAAAACCTTTGCTACCGTTGCCACTGATCTCGAAACGGGACGTGAAGTGTGGTTTACCGAAGGGGCATTGATTGAAGCTGTTTGGTCGTCCATCTCGCTACCGGGTGTTTTTCCTCCTGTGCGCTCGCAAGATCGCTGGCTGATTGATGGTGGCCTCGTCAACCCAGTTCCCGTGTCGCTGTGTCGTGCATTGGGAGCCGACCATGTCATTGCTGTTAACCTCAATGGCGATATTGTCGGTAAGCATTTTTATCAACAGCAGCAAAAGAACGAACCCTTGGTTGCGGAACACGACGAAGATGACGGTTTCGCTGAGAATATTACTAAAGCTTTAAGGGAATACTCGAGCAGATTGTTTGGTTCCAACGGAAAAATTCAGGTCCCTGGATTTTTCGATACCCTCGCCAGTTCCATTAATATCACTCAAGATCGCATTACTCGCAGTCGTATGGCTGGCGATCCTCCCGATATAACCTTAACTCCAAAGCTTTCACATCTTGGTTTACTGGAATTTTTTCGCGCCGAGGAAGCGATTGCTGAAGGTGAAGACTGTGTCACTCGGATGATGCCGCAATTGCAGCATAATTTGCACGGGAATTAGCTTTTGTCTAAGCGTTATTGTTGATGGTGGAAAAGATTAAATATAGTTGCTTTTTATTAGAATTGAGGACATTGTTAGAGCCGTTATTTCTTTATGAGAAGTCCGACTGATTTGCTACATATCTATTATCCATTGATACATTGAGAGAGGTCAAACTGTATGGTAACGGAGCAAACTTGTACAGAAGGTCAATCACGTTTTGGTATTCGCACAATTCTACTCGGTCTCGTTGGATTGGCTGTGTTAACGGCAGTTGCCAGCAGCATCACCTCGCTCTACTTTTTAGCCGCTCAAGAGCAAGATGGTACCGTCATCAATGTTGCGGGTCGACAGCGGATGCTAAGCCAGAAAATGACCAAGGAGTCTTTAGCTGTTGCGGCGCAACTAAATGAACAGCAGGCTCGCCAAGATCTCACTAAAACGCGTCAACTCTTCGATACCTCTTTAAGTGCGCTAATAAATGGCAATGCAACTATGGGGATTCCTCAAACACACGAACCAAAGATCAAGGCTCAGCTTAAGCATGTCGAAGACCTCTGGCGAGAATTTAGTGCTAATATTCAAACTATTGAGCGGGCTCAGGTTGATAGTGCGACATTTGATAATGCCTTAAACCACGTGTTAAACAATAATGTGACATTGTTGAAACAGATGAATGCGGCAGTCCAGTTGTACGAGCAAGCAGCAAAACAAAAAGTTGGCACCCTAAAACTCATTCTATATGCTGGAATCTGTGGTGTTCTTGTGGTGTTTGTCGTGTGTTGGATTACCATCACTCAATTAATTATTAAACCCGTACAGCAATTGATTGCGATGATTAAGGGGCTTGAAGCCGGCCACTTAGATCAACGACTACGGATGAATCGTTGTGATGAAATTGGTGTGATGGCTTCAACCATGGATGCTTTTGCTGATAACCTTGAAGATGAGATTCTGACAGCTTTTAGGAAGCTTTCAGAAGGTGATTTTACCTTCGAAGCGAAAGGGTTGATCCGTGAACCGCTTGCAGCATCTAATGCTTCTTTAAATGACAGCATGGGTCGTGTGCAAATGGCAGCTGAACAAATTTCAGGTGGTGCGGATCAAATTTCAGATACCAGCCAAACACTCTCTCAGGCGGCAACTGAGCAAGCGAGTTCGTTGGAGGAGATCACCAGCTCCATGGCTGAAATGGGGTCACGAACTAAGCACAATGCTGATAATGCTGTGCAGGTTAACCAGTTAACAGGTCAAGCACGACAAGTCGCTGAAAAAGGCAACCGTCAAATGCATGAGATGGTGGAAGCCATGAGTGACATTAATCACTCTGCGCAGGATATTTCGAAGATTATAAAAGTTATCGATGAAATTGCTTTTCAAACCAATCTTCTTGCTTTAAATGCTGCCGTCGAAGCGGCGCGAGCAGGTCAGCATGGTAAAGGCTTTGCGGTCGTAGCTGAAGAAGTACGCAACCTTGCCGCTCGTAGTGCGAAAGCAGCGAGTGAAACAGCAACACTTATTGAAGGTTCTGTAGCCAAAGCGGGTAATGGTAGCCGTATCGCTGAAGATACGGCTGGGGCGTTAGATGAGATTGTCACCAGTATCAGCAAAGTTTCTGATCTTGTCAGCGAAATTTCAGCATCATCCGACGAACAAGCTCAGGGGATTTCTCAAATCAGTGTCGGATTAACTCAAATTGACGAGGTGACGCAATCCAATACCTCGAACGCTGTTGAGTGTGCTGCAACCAGCGAAGAGTTGGCTGCCCAAGCCAATGACCTTCGTGAAATGCTCGCTCGTTTTACTTTGAGTCGTTCCAATGCCGCATCGTTTAGTCGCTCTACGGCTATGTCGTCTCCAAGTGCTGCGCCAACGAACACATATGTTGCGCCAGCAAATGTGAGTGATGACGCATGGGGTGGTGGCCAATCGACACCTCGTATTTCATTGGATGACGATGACTTTGGCAAGTTTTAAGCCCGAAAAGATCTTTCTATGATAGCAGCCCCACGATAAAAAAATCGTGGGGCTGTTTTGTTTTTATCATGAAATTTTTAATCGTTGATGAGGGATCGCTCGTGGTAAATTAGAGTTAATTTTATTAACATGTGGGGTATTTTATGTTGAGACAATTCAAGCAGGCGCAGCAATGGCTACAACATGAAGTTTGGAACGATGGTGAGGAGAGTCTGTGCTCAAACGCTATTCGAGTTCCGCTTGCTGCGGTTTTCAGTTTTCAGCGGAATGAGTGTGTCCAAAAAGCTGCGGCATTAACCTTTAGTACGCTTCTCGCTTTTATCCCATTGTTAGCGATCATGTTTGCCTTACTGAAAGGGCTTGGTGTTCATAACACCATAGAACCGTTGTTGCTAAAACACCTCTCTGTTGGTTCGGAAGAAGTTGTGCCTAAGATTATTGGCTACATTAACAATACCAACGTTGGTCGTTTAGGTTCAGTTGGCTTAGTGATGTTGGTTTTTACTGTCTTAGCGCTGATCTCCAACATTGAAAAGAGTTTCAATAGTCTGTGGAGCGTCAATGAAACACGTTCGTTGTTTCGTCGTTTTGCCGATTACTTTTCGGTTGTGACACTTGGTCCACTGTTCCTCCTCGCTGCAATTTCTATGAACACCTCTTTGCGTAATCAACATCTTGTACAATGGTTACTCGATAAGCCCGTTTTTGGCGATATGTTGTTGCTGCTGTTTGAGGTGCTGCCTTTTGTGGTGATTTGGGCAGCTTTTATCTTTTTGTATATGTTTATCCCAAATACCAAGGTCAACATTATTGCAGCTATTATTGGTGGCGTGAGCGCGGGAACGCTATGGTTAATCACCCAATGGGGTTATGTCACCTTTCAATATGGGGTGGCCAAGTACAATGCCATTTATGGAACCATGGCAGCACTGCCCATTTTTATGATTTGGGTCTATCTTTCGTGGATGATTGCCTTGCTCGGATTACAGGTGTGCTGGGCTCATCAAAATCGCAAACGTCTTGGGCGGCTACTGTGGCGGCAAGATGCTGTGAGTTGGCAGCCATTGCAGGTGTTAGAGATCCTACTCTTAGTTTATAATCGTTTTGTTCGTGGCGAGCATTGCTGGTCTGTCGAGGACTTGCTCGAACAGCTAGATATGCCGCGCAATGTTGCTCAAGAGGTTATCGCCCACTTACAGGAGCAAGGGGTGCTGATGTTGGCCTGTGAAGAGACGAGTGAGCGTGATGTGGTGGTGCCAACGGTGCCCCTTGATGCTCTTGACTTACGGCAGGTTCTAAGCCCCAAAGAGAAGGATCGTATCCTTGGTGTTGAAGTGGCTAACGTGGCAGGAAAATTACATCAAATTCGTAAAGATTATATTGCAACGTTAAGTTTGACAGAACTGGTTGTTTCTTCAGATCAACACAATGCTGAGTTAGATTGATTAAGTTGTTGATCCATAGCATTTAGTGTCGTTAGCGCGCCATGGGCTAAACCGATGTGAGGCGCACTAATCTGTGCTTCACGAAGGTTGATTCGTATGGCACAGGCACCACTTTTGCGACCCAATGTTTGCGTTAAGTGGCGGATCGTTGGAACCGCAGTACCCGCACCCATTTCAATGATGACCAGCCGTTTGCCGTTGTTGCGTAGTAAAAATTGATTGAAACGGTGCTCCTGTTCATTGCTGCGTTGCGATAACCAGTTACTATCGCCAAACATTAAAATATTGGGTCGCGCGAGTTGATGGCAGCGTGGACATCGAGGGAGATTTTGAGCGCGCATCGTTGTCGTATCTACCATAATTTTTTCATCATTGTACCAAATCTCTTTACTGCACGGCTGCACGCATTGTAGGTGATGGATTGAGCCGTGAACCTCTAAAATCTGCTGCTCATCATAACCAGCCTTCTGAAATTGGCCATCAACATTCGAGGTGACAATAAAGTTTTCGATATTTAATGCCTTGATCCAGTTTTTGAGTAGCGCATAGCCCTCATGGGGAGTTGTTGCGCGATAAAGATTGGTGCGATGGCCATAAAATCCCCAGCCAAATTCAGGATCACGAGAAAAATGAATTGGATTTGCGGCGTCGTAAAAATTTACGTTTAAATTTTTGTACATCGGGTAAGCGTTCCAAAAACCGCTGTCACCGCGAAAGTCAGGTAATCCAGAATCAACTCCCATCCCTGCGCCAGTACAAATAACCAAAGCATCAGCTTGCTGTAATACCTCTACAGCTCGCTGAATCTCTTGCGTATCTATTTCGTTGTCCATACACACCTCAGATATTAACAACTGGTGAACACGTCCTGTTTAATACCAATAGCTTAAACGTAGAAGACCGTAAGAGTTCGTGTACTGTTGACCGTTAAACTCTTTTTCAGGAAAATAAAAGTCCAAATCAACTTGATATGCCCCATGCAGCCAATGGGCTCCGCAACTTAACGTATTAACACCGCGTTTGGGTGTCACATGATAATCGCTGTTACTTACGCCCTCAAGAAAAACATTCTTATCAACGATCTTTCTGTTCCCTGTAAGCGTTATATAAAAGGAATTTGTCACGGCTAAACGTTTACGCGCTTCGAGTTGTGGCAGATGGTAGCCAACGCGAATGGTCGCACCGAGTTCACCATCAACGTGAATATTCCCACCTCGTACTTGTCCCATGGTAATGAGATCAACACCGATGGTGGTTTTTGTTACGATAGGTAGTAACCACTCAGCTTGCGCGATGGCAATCCAGCCCCAGCGCTGTGAAATTTGACTGTCCCACCCTTCATACTCGTTGAAATTGAGCACTTGGTGGGCAAAGTTTTGAAACTCCTCCCCTTGCGCTCGCTTTCCTGTTGTACCAAGGCTTAAACTTGATGTGATTAAAAGCGTGGGGCTAATGGAGTAGCGGTAGTCCCCTTTTAAGTAAAGCCAAGCGGCATAGGGGTGTTCACCTCCTGGAGGCTGTAGCGTGCTGCGAGTTTCAGGGGTGAATATATCTTGACCAATACTTAAGGTATAGGCTGCATTATTGGGGGTGAAGGCGATATTTAGACCGCTGGTGTAGCCACGATCTTGATCAAAAAAAACTGTCGTTGGCGACACCTAAACTCCATAGCCCTGTTGGTTCGTTTTGGGCGAGGGATATGCTGGAAAAACCGAGTAAAATTATGATTGTAACAATTGATATTAAGCGTTTAAACATAAGGTCTCCAATTGTGTAACGATAGGGGGGGGGTTATTTTATCGTTTTAGTTTCTAAAAATAATAGCCAAAGTTTTTTCATAGTTTCTTTATCATGACCACCTGCGATCCTGAAAACATGATCTTTAGGAATCTGGCTCGCTAAAAGTTGGTGCGCAGGATTGAATCCATCTTCAGTGCCAAATCCAAGATAGGTGACTGGTCGTTGCTTTGTTCCTTCTGAACACTGCTTTAGCCAGTGCCAAAACATTCGCTGCCAATCATCATTGGGGTCATACTCTCCAGGTTGCCATTGTTGTAGTCCGCCTGCGCTAGTAATCTCTTCAATGATATCTTCATAGCCTAAAAACGGGGCGATCAGATAGATCCCCTCAATCTCATCTGGATGTTCACGAGCGTACATGAGTGAGCCGAGACCACCCATAGAGATACCGACTAGCCAGATTTTATCATAGCCGTTTGCTATGGCTGGGGAAACAATGTCGGTCTTGAGGCGTGTCGTGATTGTTTCAGAAAAATAGTAGCCGAAGTGGGCATTGGGTGCGGTCATATCGTAGGGAAGGTTGCTTTGACGAACCTCATCAACAAAGCCCTCACGATCAAAGTCGCGATGGCTACCACCTAATCCTCTAAGAAAAATGATGAGGTTTTCCCCTTTTGTATTATCTTGCGCGGAGTATTCTAGCGTTTTAAGGGGAGCATTACCAAAGCAGCCAAGAAGGAGAGATAGTGTAATGACTGACATGGTAACTTGTATGAGTCTGTTCATAAACTTCTCCGTGCGTATGATGTAATTTTATTACGTAACAGGCTGAAGTTGAAGGTAAAGTAGATCTTGATGTTTATTTTAGCACTTAATCTAATGAAGTCGAGCGACTAGCGATACAAGTTGTACGCCTTCATAGTGATTTTTCTGATGGCATAATGAGCTCAATTTCTCCTGCCTTAATTGCATCCTTCGTCAAATCAAGCACCATACAGGATGAGTCATTTTAAGTGATATTGATCTTTTTATCTTTTTCATACCTTTGCGCCATTATCACCCCTCCCCATAAGAATGACGCCGACGGTATTTTTGTTTGCATAGCGTGTCGAGCTGCGCAATAGCACGACGACAGAGGGGGGCAATATAATAATGTGCACCACTACGCTTAAGGAGCATGTGCTTGTTGCATCGTGCAATGAAAACTCAATTAAGACCGGCGGTGTAGCAGTTTTCAGCTGCCTTGACACTCATTTACACAGAGAATCTAACCGCTGAGCAAAGTTTATGGCATGCGTTGAACAACAATACCGGCGGTTGCTTGGGGATCTAATCCTTCATTCGTGTGTAACGACAAATGTGTCGTGTTTTATCGCAATTACTTCAATGTGTGAGGAAAATTCAAAAAAACCTGTAGTGCTAGGGGTAAAACGGTTGAATTGTCGGCACTAAGTATTTTTCTTTTTGCCATTACTGTTTATGCAGTGACGCCCCCCCTAGCCGTTGTACTGATAAACTGTTGGCCCAATTTGATCGAGTGGAACATTGAAGCCATGAATTGATTCAGAATGTCCAAGAAACAGATACCCACCTGGTTGTAAGTTATGACAAAATTTCTGAATTAATTGCTCTTGGGTTGTCTTATCAAAGTAGATGATGACGTTTCGGCAAAAAATCGCATCCATTTTGTTGGGTAGACTAAACGAATTATTCATGAAATTGATGCGACTAAATCGTACTTTATTTCGTAATTGTTCGCCGATACGGATGAGAGGGGAGGTGTCATTCTTACTTCGTTGGAGGTATTTCTTTCGTATTGGTGTTGGGATAGGTTCAATACGGTCGCTGTGATAAATGGCTTTTTTGGCATGATCGAGAACTCGCGTTGAAATGTCGGTAGCAATGATTTGATAATCAAATGATTGCCGCGTTGTGGCTTCGGCATACTCATTCAATACCATTGCCATGGTGTAGGGTTCCTCTCCCGTTGAACAGCCAGCGCTCCAAATATTAAATTTCCTATTTTCATCAATGGAATCTTGCCATTGTGGCAGAAGTGAGGCTGATAGAAATTCGAAATGGTTTGGCTCGCGGTAAAAATCAGTTTTATTCGTTGTGACGACATCAAGAAAATGGACATGTTCAAGTTGACGGCCTTCAGGAGTAAAGAGGTATTCACAGTATTCTCGCATTGTTGAAAGTTTCAACGATTTTAGTCGTTTTGATAAGCGACCAATTAACATGGTTTTTTTTGATTCTGGAATCTTTATGCCCACTTTTTGGTAAATAAGACGACTTAAACATTTAAAATCTGCATTGGAAACGTGCACAAGTTCCTCCTATTAATTATTTTTGGTGAAAAGATGACTCCTTTTTTTTAGTTCTTATTTTTTATTGCAAAAGCATTGATGCTGATTGCGGGGCTGAACAGATACCCTTGAAAAAGATCACAACCAAGTTTTTTAAGCCATTGATATTGTTCTTGAGTCTCCACCCCTTCGGCAACGACATTAAGGCTAAATTGTCGTGCAAGTGTTGTAATTGCCGAAACAATTGCAGCGTCATCAGCTGAGGTGACAATGTCTCGAATAAATGATTGGTCAATTTTCAGTTCGTCAATATTGAGTCGACGTAAATAGCTTAGGCTGGAATAACCTGTGCCGAAATCGTCGATAGAAAACCGAACGCCTTGTTGATGAAGATAGTCGATTTTTCTAATGGCTCCCTCCATATCACTGATGAGAATTCCCTCGGTTAATTCGAGCATCAATACCCCTTTAGGCATCGCTGTTTGATAGAGAATCGAATCAACAATCGCCGTGAAGTTGTGTTCATGGAATAATTGTGGGCTTACATTGACGGAGACACTTTTAAGCCTATTCAGAGTATCCAGGTCCTGCCAGTGGCAATAGGTTTCGCAAGCCTTACGCATAACCCAAGAGTCGATGGTTTTGATGATGCCAGTCTCTTCAGCAATGGGGATGAATTGTGCGGGGTTAATAGTTCCGTGATCTGGGTGGTCCCAGCGAATCAGAAATTCACAGCTGAAGGTTGTTCCATGTTGATTTACCTGTGGTTGGCAAAGAAGGAACAGCTCTTTTTTTTCTAATGCGCAGTGAAGGTAACTTTCTAGTTTAACGCGGGTTTCGGCCTCTTTTTGCATGTCATGGCAGAAGAAAATGTAGCGGTTGCCACCATTTGTTTTTGCCGCACCCATTGCGGTATCAGCTTGCCGTAGAATGGTTTCTGGCTTTTCGCAGTGTTGGTCGAAAACGCTAATTCCAATACTTGCGGTGAGTTGATAGATTTTTTCACCAATGCGATAGGGGCGTGATAGTTCATTGAGAACTTTTTCTGCTAAGGTGATGGCACATTGAGCACCTTCGATTCTATTGTCTGCCAAACAGGGAAGTAATAGCGAAAACTCATCCGCACCAAGTCGAGCAACATGGTTTTCATATTGACTAATTTTTCTTAACCTTGTAGCAATTTCGGTTAAAATTTGATCTCCAATTTTACTGCCTAGTGCATCATTGAGTCCTTTAAATCGATCCATGTCGATAAAGAATACAACACCATAATGGTGTAAAAGTTCTGCGCACTGTTTTTCGAGGGTCAACTTTTTTAAGAATAACTTACGGTTTGGTAAGGATGTTAACGCATCATGACTACCCATATAGGTGATCTTTTTTTTATAAAAAAGTCGACATAGGCCTAAGCTTAAAATTCCGCTGGCACAGTGTAGTAGTGTTTCATCCGCTTGCTGGTAGTGATAGTTTTTTCGTAGTTCAATGCGTAAGCCTGCGATCAATTTCTTTTCAAACCGTATCGCAATATAGTAGTGCCCTCGAATAATTTGTCTGCCGCGATTGTTTTTGCCGATCATCTCTTTGGCAAAGTATTGCACCCCAAAGGTGCCTTTGAGACGATTTAATAACTTTTTATTGTTTTTTTTCTGCTGCTGGCGTTGTTCAGTTGTTCTGTGTGTTGTCTGGGCAGATTCAAGGCATACAGCCTCATCAGCGAGAAAAGTGACGTTGTTTAATGTCGGAGGTAACCACTCAATAGTTTTTGTTAAAATGGTTAATGCTCGGTAGAGATACTTCTTAGGACTGTAGTCATGTGTTGAGAGTTGAACCAGTTGATCTAAGCATTGTTCACGTGAAGCAATGGTTTCTTTTGGATGAAGCGTGTCATCCGTTTTTATTGTGAAGTCTGTTTTTACATAATATTCAGGATGAGGGTTGTCTTTACTATAGATTGGGCTGCGGTTAACAATATTGAGTTGGTTACATGTTGTTGCCAGCGGGTTGTGTTCCCCCCATATTTTGCCACCATTGCTGCTGAGAACCCCAGTGTGCTCATATTTACTACAGGTGTATGGTTTGTTGGATAAGTAGTTGGATAGTTCGCGTTGATGGAGTTCGATCCCTGCCAATTGAACTATCTTTTCAAGTAATTGTAATGTTTTATCCGCATCGCCAAGAAATAGAGCATCGAGCATAGCTAGCACGCCTGCGACCTCACCATTACTTTTTTTAATTGGTACCGCAGCATAGGTGTTCCATCCATTCTTGCGAATGGTGCTACATATTGCTGTGCTACTTTGTATGTTGTCCACAAAAATGAGATCGCCGCCGATGACCACTTTTTCACAGGGTTCATTGAGGATAGAGTAGCTGTAGGTATAGTTTTTATTCTTATTTTTATGTTTTTGAGCAATGGTTGCGTTCATTACGTAGCGATTGTTCTGATTGATCCAGCCAAGCATAACGGCACCATCTTTGATCTCTTGGGCAAGGAGGTCCGGAAGTGCATCAAAGAAACGATTTCCACTACTTTGCAGTAAGCGTTGTGAAATTTTCTGAAACTTTACTTCCATCTATTTGCCCTCCTTGCCGTCATTTGAGATCAAAGTCTTGCAGCATTGTATTGTTAGTAATCAACAAACTCATCTTCGACTGAATCATTGCCATTGTTCATATCTAACAATATCCCTTCCTTAGTCGTCTGAACTTTCGGTGAAACAGAGGCTGTTTTGGCAACGTTTTGAGTTGTTGGATTTTGTTTGGTCTTTTTGAGTTGGTCTGAAATTTGGAAAAATCCGATTGTTTCCTGCATCTGATCGGCTTGACTGCTTAGTTCTTCTGATGTTGAAGCCATCTCTTCTGATGCACTGGCATTTTGCTGAATTACTTGATCTAGTTGTTGAATGGCTTTGTTGACCTGATCTGCGCCCGTGTCTTGTTCTTTACAGGAGGCGGCAATCTCCTGTACGAGTTCCGATGTGCGCTGAATATCAGGAACCATCTGGTTGAGCATCTCACCCGCCTTTTCGGCCACTTCGACACTGCTTGAAGAGAGATCGCTTATCTCCGCGGCTGCGCATTGGCTTCGTTCTGCAAGTTTCCGAACTTCTGAAGCGACAACAGCAAACCCTTTGCCGTGTTCACCTGCTCGCGCTGCTTCAATTGCAGCATTGAGCGCGAGTAGGTTTGTTTGGCGGGCAATCTCTTCAATAATAGAGATTTTTTCAGCAATCTCTTTCATCGCTTTAACCGTTTCGCTAACGGCTTTGCCACCACTTTTTGCATCTTCTGACGATTTTAGGGCTATTTTCTCCGTTTGCATGGCGTTGTCGGCATTTTGGCGAATATTTGCGGCCATCTCTTCCATGGAGCTTGAGGCTTCTTCCGCTGCGGCAGCTTGCTCGGTTGCACCTTGTGACATCTGTTCCGATGTTGCCGACATTTGTTGACTTCCCGATGCAACATTGTTAGCAGCCATCATGGTATCCTGAACCACATGACCAATACCGTTGATCATGGTGTCAAGGGCTGCCATGAGTTCATCTTCGTTAGAGCGCTGTACAGCCTTAACTGTTAAATCTCCTACTGCAAGGTCTTTAGCCATATCGGTGATTTTTTTCATGACTGTAATGGTGCTATCGAGCGCATTGTTTATTTGGTCAAAGTTGGCGCCGATAAGTTTTGTATCTTCGTCGGTTCCTGCAACTTCGGTAACAATATCAAGATCACCTAAGCTAAATTTTTCTAGATTGTTAATCAGTTTTTTAACTTCACCATCTTGAAATGACATCTGTTTTTCGACTCTTCGCGCAGCTGTTTTGATCTCTGTTTGATCTGTAACAAATTCCCGTGCGCCAACAATTGTGCCGTTAAGGTCTTTAATTGGAACACCACTGTATAGGATCTCTAAATCATGGCCTCCCGGATGGGCATCTGTTTCGCAATTAACAGCGTGATCTTGTTGCATCGCTTGGCTACAAGCACAGTTTGGTGTGTTGCAATGACTTGTTTTAAAATGGTTGTAGCACTTGCTGCCAACAATTTGTTCTGCTGATAAACCAATAACATCGCATCCCGTTTGGTTCATGTGTAAAACATTATACTCTTTATCAATGGTCATAAAAGGGGTTGGTGCTGCATCCAAATGGCCCACCATGGCATCCATTGTTTGGTTTAAGTTTTCCACAACTTTTTTGAACTGTCCCTGATGTTTTGTGGTATCGATCCGTTGGCCTAATTTTCCTTCTATTGCTGTTTGCGCGAGAGAGCCAGCATCTTCTACCATCTCTTTTACGCTGTGGATCATCCCTTGTAGTGCCGAGAGTAGTTGACCCGTTTCCTCCGTGCTGGTGCAGGAGATTTCCATATCAATTTCGCCCGCCGCAACACGCTTACCAATGGTGACGGCTTGTAAAATTGGCCTGGTGATCACTCGAATAATCAAAAGGGCTAATATGATGCCACATAGAATGGCGCTTAGAGATACACCGATTACCCATGTATTACTCAACGAAATACCTGCCAGCATCTGTTGTTTTAGTGTGACTCGTTCTGCGCTCGCAGACTCCTCCATTTGAGACGATATGGTACTTAAGTAACTCAGGGCCTTTTGCTGTTGTTTAATTTGACTGTAATAGTTGATCCCCGTTTGTTCATAAAGTGTAATCACTTCCTCGAGAGGAGCTATTGCGGCAATAATTTCAGGAAGCTCTTGTGCTTGAGAGTACAGCTGTAAGAGGTTCTTGTTGATAATGTTTAATTGCTTGTTGAAGTTCTCCCACGCTGTTTGATTTTGTTGCCAACATAGATACACTGCATAGACGCGTAGTTTCAGAAATTGTTGTACGACGTTACTGTTATAAAATTGTTGTAGTTGCTGTAATTGGCTTGCGTGGGAAGAGTCGTTGGCCTGCTTTGCTACTCTAATAAGTGGAGTGAATGTATCTTGATTGATTTGGTTATTGATTGTTTCGAATTGTGCAGTTTTTTCGACCCACGTTGCAAATAAGGTGCTGTTCTCGTGGACACTGTCAACATAGGAGGCAAAGGTCTTTTCGTAGTCATCTACGAAAGGAAGCAGTGCTGTCATTTTTTCTTTCTCAGAACTGACGGTTAATTTATCGCTGAGTTGGGTAATTTGTGCACGTAGATCTGTAGTATATTCGCGATTGCGTTCGATATATTTTTCTGTTTTCCGGACAACATAGTCTTTTTCGGCGCGACGCGCCTCGAGTAGAGTTTTGATAATACGGTTGGCATCGTCAGCGGTGTCTATGTGTGTAGCCACGCTGCCAAGGCTTTTCATGGATAGCATGGCAATTGCGGCGGTTAAAATGAGGACAATGGCAAAGGCTCCACCTATCTTGACTCCTAGTCGTAAATTTTTAAACATCTCTTCCTCCTGTGAATCGTATAAGAAATTATGCGGTAGTGCTCAATGGTCTTTATTTTTAGCTACGGTGCGACATCTGTATTGCCTTGTTCATTATTAGTTGGTGGACAACTTGATTCGCTGTCGTGCGGAGTGTTCGAAAATATTTTGTTGATATTGAGTAGGGTAATAAATTGGTCGTTATGACTTCCCATACCGTAAATATAGTCGGTGTTCAGAGTTGTACCGATTCGTGGGGCTGGTTTAATATCGCTAGCGGGGAGGTCAATCACTTCACAGACTGAATCTGTCAGGGCACCAACAAGGGCAAGTTCTTCATCAAATTCAACTTCAAGAATAATGATGCAACTCTCATCGCTTGTTGTGTTGTCAAGTCCAAACTTTTTGCGCATTTCAATAACAGGTACAACACTGCCACGTAAGTTGATAACGCCACAGAGGTGTTCGGGTGATTGCGGTACAGAGGTAATTTTTACATTATCGAGGACTTCGCGAACACTGCTGATCTCTAACGCGAACATCTCATTGCATAAAATAAACGTTAAAAGCTGATGGGGTGTTTCATCAATTTGCTGAGACATCTGATCCTCCTTATGTTAAGCGATTGCTGGGTATTGTTGTTGCTGCATAAGTTGGGGGATGTCTAAGATTAATGCTACATTGCCATCCCCTAAAATTGTTGCACCAGAAACACTGATCGGTTCATCACGGTAGACAGGTCCTAGTGATTTAATTACGGTTTGGTGTTCACCTATTACCGAGTCAACAACAAAACCAAGCCGTTGACCGTTGATGTTGGTGATGACTACTTGTTGAATTTCGGGGAGATTACCCGCTATCGAAAATGTTTGACGTAATGGAATATAGGGGATCAGCTCACCGCGCACATGAACAAGGTGACCACCGCGTGCTTCTTGAACCGCTTGCCCTGTCAGCTCAATGCACTCTTCGACATTAGATAAAGGGAGAACAAAGTGTCCTTCGCCGATTTCAACCAGTAGGCTTTCAATGATGGCTAACGTTAGTGGAATTCGTAATTGGACGGTTGTTCCTTTGCCGAGTTGACTGTCGAGCGCGATTGAGCCGCTCAACGCTTCAATCGCGCGCTTGACTACATCCATCCCAACTCCCCGTCCAGATAGGCCAGTAACTTGCTGCGCAGTAGAGAAGCCTGGAGCAAAAATCAAAGCAAAAATCTCTTGGTCTGAAAGATCCTCGTCTTTTGTTATCAGTCCTTTGTTGATAGCCTTTTCGCGGATTACTTTTGCATCAAGTCCTTTACCATCGTCCTGAATCTCGATGAGAACACTATCGCCTGATTGTTCAGCACGTAGTGTTACGCTACCTCGTTCTGGTTTTCCCGCAGCAAGGCGCTGTTTTGGCATTTCGATTCCGTGATCCATGCTGTTGCGGATAATGTGAATGAGAGGATCGTTAAGCTGGTCGATGACTGTTTTATCGAGTTCTGTTTCTGCGCCCACCGTTAACAGCTCCACCTGTTTATTGAGGTTGTCGGAGATATCTCGAACAAGTCGTTTGAATTTGCTAAATGTTGTGCCAATTTGTACCATGCGAATATTGAGAGTGTTATCGCGCAGCTCCTCAGTGAGTCGTTCAACTTCTTCGGCGATCCCTTGTAGTTCAGGGATTCGATATTGCTTTGCTGTTTGACTTAATCTCGATTGGACCGTAACCATTTCACCAACGAGGTTAACTAACTCATCTAAGCGTTCTGCTGGAACGCGTAAACTGTTAGATGAATTTGATTTTGTGTGTTTTTTTTCTTTAAGTTTACGGACCTCTTGTTGCTCTGCGAGGGCCGATTCAACTTGATCTGGGTTAATCAGGTTAGCGTCAACAAGCAGTTCGCCAATCTTTTTAGATTTGGCAAGAACATCATCAATATCTTGTTGAGTGACTTCGCCGCGTTCAATGAGAATATTTCCTAAACGATGCTGGTCTTTATCAGGGTTGTTGGTGTCGAGTTGAGTAATAGACAGATCACAGTTGTCTTCGACGAAAATAAACACATCCCGAATCGCGTCATCATCTGCTGAAGTTGTTAAAATTGAATCCCAACAGACATAACAATTTTCTGGTTCAACTTGGTCCAGTGGTAGCAAATTTGCTCGGTGAGCAACAGTGTGACATGTACCAAGGCTGGACAACTCGTTTAATACGCTAGCGATATTTGTACCGTTATGCAAAATATCAAGATGGGGTTTAAATTGGATTCGATACGTTTTGAGTTGGCCTATGTTAGTACTAGGGGGCGGGGTGTTTGTTGATTTAATGACAGTGGCGGTAGCGTTGGGAGTATACATTTTCTTGAATTGTTCAATTAGTGCTTCACCTGTTGCTTGTTCTGGATTTTTTTGATCGTTCTCTAAATTGAGTAACAAGGTGATATAGTCTCTAGCCTGTAAGGACAGATCAACAAGGTGCTTTGTGACTGCTAGCTCATTGTTACGCACGAGGTCAAAGACCGTTTCAACTTCGTGTGTAAATGTGGCTATTTCGGTAAAGCCAAACATGGCTCCAGACCCTTTAAGGGTATGCATGGCGCGGAACACTTTGCCAATGACATCCATGTTTTCTGGTTGTTCCTCCAGTTCGAGCAGTGAATCTTCTAGTTCACGAAGTAATTCATCCGCTTCTTCTCTAAACGCTTGTTGTGACAACTCTTGCATTATCGACCCCTCAGTAATTGATTCTTTGTAATGTGGGACATAATAAAACCCTGAGTGACTTATCTGCTTGGTTACGTTTGGAGGATGTTCTGGTCTAACCAGACACAGCGAGTTGGGTTCTTTGCTTCAGCGCAACCCTGTTGACGTATAAAGCCAAGCGTTTTGGTCTGTTCATAAAACACTGGATTCAAGTGATTACGTAACTCAAACCGTTTGTTGTTTGTTTGGGCGTATTTATTGGTGGAGCAAAGAATTTGATAAAAGGAAAAATCGCCCACTGTTACATCAGCAACATCTAAAACAACTCGATCTTGGATCTTGAACGATTCAAGCAGTAGGTCTTTTATTTGCTTAATATCGTCAATTTTTATTTCACCGCAAAACGTGATGATTAAGTTTTTGCCATCGGGTTCTGACTCTTCAACGCGCTCTTTATAGTTGACCATTTTTCCCTCCGAGATTATTTATCCGAGTACTTTCTCGACAACAGATAATAGCTTTTGTGGGTCAAAAGGTTTGACGAGCCAACCTGTTGCTCCAGCTGCTTTGCCTTTTTGTTTATACGCGCCACCAGCTTCAGTGGTTAACATCAACATGGGGGTAAAGCGATAGTTCGGTTGGTCACGCAATTGGGTAATTAAAGTGATACCGTCCATGATCGGCATGTTGAGGTCTGTTAAAACGAGATCAATTTTGTGCATGGTTGATTTCTGTAACGCTTGTTGTCCATTTACAGCTTCGATAACGTGGTAGCCTGCACCTTTAAGGGTAAATGAAACCATTTGTAGAATGGATCGTGAATCATCCACGGCAAGAATTGTTTTAGTCATCGCAACAACCTCCATCATCAAATTGAAAAAATAATGCTTAAAATAGTTCAACCTCACCTTCATCCATGTCCTTATTTGAAACGGGATTGTGGTGGCTTTGTTGCACCAGCGTTGTTGCTGAATTTAATAAGTCCATCATTGCGTCAATGCCGTTGTTATCGTGAGTCGTCGGTAACCCAACAAGGTCGTTTAGTAGCTGTCCACTTGCCTCGAGACGATTGTTTACAGTTTGAATTATTTGAGTTGCCATGTCCTGAAACTGCATTGACGTTACAGCCTTGCTGACGTGTTGTGACACTGCTTGTGCTGATTGCGCGATTTTGTCCGAACTGTCATTGATCAGGGTATAGTAGGTTTGCGCTTGTCTCATAACTGAGGATATATTTTCCTTCTCTTCGAGAACAAGCTGGTCAGATTGTATGGCTAAGTGTTGAATTGATTTTTCGACGTTTTCAAGTGAGTTTGAAATTCCCTGAAGTGAGTGGTCGATCTGTTCACTAAAGCGATTTGAACGCGTCGATAAATTTCTTACTTCTTCAGCAACAACAGCGAACCCGCGTCCTGATTCACCCGCTCTGGCGGCCTCAACTGCTGCATTAATGGCGAGTAGATTTGTTTGGTCGGCAATTTTTTTCACTTCACTTAGTAAAGAGAGGACACTGTTAAATTCAACTTGTGTTTCTTGAGTTTGTGTCACAACTTCTTCAGCTCTTTGACTGTTTTCGATTGATGCATTTAGGAGTTTGTTGGTGACAGTGTCGATTGACTGGAAGAGGTTCGAAAAAGACTGGCTGTTGTGATCTTGTTGCTGGTTTGGTTCAGAACCTGAAAGTTTGAAGGTTAACTGTAGTTGCTCTTTGGTCTCTTTCTCTAGAGCGGTAAAGTCGTCAACCAGTTTTTGAATGGCATCACTCAAGATCTCTTGAACTTGTTTGTTTTCATCTCGGGAAATTTGAAATTGTTCAGAAAGCTCTTGTTCTAAGTTTTTAAATAGATAATGGGTTTTTTCAGCGAGGAGCGTTTCATGTTCTGTTTGTTGTGATACGTGCGTGGTAATGGTCGTATGTTTTTTGCTGATTAAGCGTAACGCAAAGAGGTGGAGAAGTGTGATTACCACAGTAGGGGCAATATTCCATTTGGGAGAAATAAACACATAGGTTGCAGCAATAGTTAGAGTGCTGAGAAGCAGTACGTACCTAATTATTGAACGTGTAGAATATCTGTCATGTAAGTTCATTTACGTTCTCCGTTTGTTTGTCGTGACCTTGTTAATTGTTTTTTTTTATTAGTTTGGCCCTTTAATGTTTAGTGTCTAAAATCATCCTGTCCATTTTTTGCAAACAAGTTAGTTGTGTGAAAACAGATAGTTGGTTGTTGTTTTACAGATCTTTTACAATAGGGTTGATTTAAAGAATGTCTAGTTAATTAATCTAATAATTAAATGGTTAATTAACTTTGTGGCCACTTGATTAGTGTTGTGTAATTTAATGAAAGCGGTCGTCATAGATGGGAAAGCTAATTTTTTATTAGATGTGATCTCAGCGTGAATACGCTATCTACCAAGGTATAAGGTGAGGTTTTATTAAAAAATAGCGTGTACAAAGAATTGTATAAGTGTGCACATTGGGATAATTATTGGTTTTTTCTAACCGTAGGTCTGTTGCTAGCGCTGCGATAATTTAAGAAAAATAATTGATTGACCTAGTCTTTGTTGGTAGCTGTTAATTATTTTTTTTGATTTGCGTCAATAGAAAAGCAGGTTGGTTGATTTTAAAGTGTCGTTTTAACGTGTTACGGCAACATTGACAGGCGTAGCGGATAATATTAGTTGCAATGATTTTGTCGCCAAATTAACCAGAAAGCCACGCTTGCCACCATTGATATATATTTGTTCTAGATCAAGGATGCTTTGTTCAACATAGATAGGTAATGGTTTGAGAGTGCCAAAGGGGGAGGTGCCGCCGACCTGATAGCCTGTGTGTTTCTGCGCTATCGCTGGTGAACAGGGGGTG
>Ga0193964_1000404_pt1 | contig 21157 bp, 19 predicted proteins | sample FB_7_MG_FD_140323 | JGI IMG/M metagenome (GOLD analysis project Ga0193964, IMG submission 140323) | Microbial mat bacterial communities from the Broadkill River, Lewes, Delaware, United States - FB_7_MG | ecosystem: Environmental > Aquatic > Freshwater > River > Microbial mats | place: USA... | reverse complement strand
TCTTCAAAGAGTGGGAGTTCTCTAATAGAGTGGAGTGTCTGCAGGGATTGAGTTTCAAACTCTTGGATAAAAGATTCTTGTTTTTTAGATTTTTTTATGGCATTATCAAGAGCTATCTTTTGAATATTATCCCCAAAAATAAACTCTTTCATAAGTATATGAGAGAGAGAGAGTATAATAGAAAAAATTAAAAAAATTAAAAAAAGCTTTCGTCTACTCCCTTTTTGTGTATTGATAACTATACTCCTCTTTATAATATAGTATTAATTATACTGTAAAATAGTTCTTTTTTATTAGAAAGTTAAACTTTCTTCTAGGACTTTATACTCTTTGAGGAAGAAAGAATCAGTCACTCCTATAATTTTTGCCATTTTTTGATTTATAAATCTATATGAGAGTGCATATTTAACACTCTTGGCATCTTTTGGTAGAGGAAAAGAGTATATTTTGCTACTCTCTGCTAGAACTCTGGTATCTTTGGCTTTGGTAGTTGCCATAAAAGGGAGTGTTAGTTTGCCTTTTTCATCATGCCATAGAGCAGTGAGGGTCTCTGTTTGTAGAGGTTTTATTTTTTTATTCTTTTGAGTATAAAACTGAACTTTGATGATAATTTCTCTTAATCCATAGCCTGTAGGTATAGAGTGAGGTGAGTTGTTGTTGAGCTCTATTATCAAATTTTGTTCCTCTTTATATCCTTTGATATTTATATTATCTTGTAAAATAGTACTATTATCTACACTTGCAAAACGATGGTCTCGTACCATGCGTACTTTGGGTTTTTCTCCAGCTTTGGAGTAATTAGATGCAACTCCCTCCTTTTTTTTGCTCATATGGCACGATTTACACCCCTGAGCAGTATAAATACTATCATACTCTTTGCCTGTAGAGTAGACCTCAAGACCTTGGTCATTGCTGTGGCTATAGTGGCATGTAAAGCATAATGTCGGTGAATTGTCTACAAAGTGTTCTCTATATTCTGTTTTGTGATAAGGGGATTTTGCATCATTAAATGGACCAAACATCGTCCCCTGAACTCCAAATATAACCCCCTCTAATCCTTGTGAACCTATAGATTTATCTAAATGTATCTTATCAATATTATGGCAGACTACACAGTTGATACCATTTTTCATCTGTTCATTATTGAGTACATCATGAAACTCTTTTTGTGTACCTTTCATCTCTAGTGCCAAAAGTATCTTCTCATCTTCTTTTATAGTTGTCTTCGAGATTCTTGGATTATGGCACTTTGCACACTTTATTTTGAGTTCATCAAGGCTAGACTTTGGTTGTTTGAGAACCATATACTCTAATGATTTTTTGTAGAGGTCATTTTTGCTAAAGTGAGAATTAGAGTGCCTTGATGTCTCCCAGTGCTTTGAAATATCTTGATGACAGGCTTCACAATTTTTATTTGATGTCCATTTTTTGTCCAAACTAGAACCCCATAAGTTGCCCACTAAAAGTAGTAAAATTAGATATCTCATGCTGACTCCTTACTTAAATATATTAGATTCTACTATTAAATATCTTAAGTATAACTAATATAAATTTTTATTGGAATCTACACAAAAAATCACCAAGAGTCTCTATAGAAGCCATATCCTTGATAGCAATTCGTGCAAAGCTACTATCTAAACCATCAAAATTAGAGCAGTCTCGAATCATTATTTTAAATGGAATAAGAAGTTTTTGTAACTCTTGTGCTGTAATATTATTGAGTTGGACTAAGATAAAATTGGCATCAGAGGGGTATATTTTTTTGATAAGAGGTGACTTTTGGAGGAGGAGTAAAAGCTTCTCTTTAGATTTACTATTCTCCTCTTGTGAACGAGTAGCAAATGTTTTATCTCTAAGAGATGCCATAATATAGGCACTATCAAATTGAGAAATTTTCCACAAAGGCTCTCGTGATTTGATAGCAGAAATATTCTGAGCTTGAGATAAAAGCGTACCAATACGAATACCAGCACTCCCATAAAACTTCGTCATAGATTTAAGTATATAGAGCTTATCATACGCCTTTAAGTACCTAATAGCCGACTCAAAAGGGGTAAAATCCAAAAATGATTCATCTATCAAAACTGTACACTCTTTGGCTATCCACTCTTTTATAAGAGAGTCTATATTATAATACTTTCCATCAGGCGTTGCAGGATTGACAAATATTACAAAAGAGTTAGCCTCAACAGGCTTATCTAAATTTGAAAACCTATCTATATAGTCAATACTACAACCTGTTAAAAGAGCCGATTTTTTATACTCCAAATAGGCAGGAGAGTAGAGTGTGCAACTCTCTAAGTTCAAAAATCTAAAAAGAGAAAATATAGCACTACTCCCCCCATTAAATAGCTCTACAGACTCTTTGTCTACTCTATATCTCTTGGCTATAGCACTATAGAGCTTTGTATAAGAGGGATACGCAGAGATAGAGAGCCTATTAAAATCTCTATCTATAGAGGGTCTTACAAAGTTTATATTAGAAGAGAGATCTATAACCTCATCAATGTCACAACCTATCTTCTGAGCAAACTCTTCAGAGTCGCCACCGTGGGTAAAACTATTCATCCATTTTTTCCTAAAAAGTATTGTCTTATCTATAGACCTTGTCATAAAGAGAGAGTAGTATACATAAATAGCACATATTATTCAAGATAAAATAAAAAGCTCTATTCTACTCATTTCGTTGAAAAAAATAAAATAAAATAAAATAATTATCTTTATAGAATAGAAAATAGATATAATTATAGATTATTAATAAAAATAATAATATTTAAGATGAAGGACATTTATATGATTTCTTGGGAACAGCTAGGAGATATTAGTATACTAATCGTTGAAGATGATCCTTTTAATAGACTTCTTATTCGTAGTATGCTTAGTAAAATACCTCAAGTTAATTTTTATGAAGCACATAATGGGCTAGAGGCATTGGATGCTCTTAGGGAGTATACTATAGATATTATCTTACTTGATTTGCATATGCCAAAGATGAATGGTTATGAGACTTTAGTAGAGATTAAAAAGAGTCAAGAGTATAAGAGAATTGCTATTTTGGCAATGACAACTGATGAAGAAGAGAAAAAAAAGTTTTATGCCCAAGGTGCAAACGAATTTATTTCTAAACCTTTTAAGGTAGAAGAGTTAGAAATAAAAATATATTGTACACTTAAAGAGAAAAAAGGTATAGAGTATCAAGAGTACTATACAAATAGTGAAAAAGAGAAACCCAAAGAGATAAGTGAGTCTCAAATAGTCTACACACAAGAAGAGGTAGAGTATTCACAAAAAGATTTCTTTCTTAAATTTATCTCTATAAAAACAAAAACAAAGCCGATTGAGAGAAATAGGGTCAAAGTTATCTCGTCTATTGTCAAAGCATTTGCTCTAAAACTAGGGTATGATAAAAGTGTTACAAATAATATCTATTATGCCTCTTTAATTCGGGATATTGGTTTGTGCGGAGTTGATGAGTCGTATAAAATCAAGGATAACAAAGAGTATCACAAGTATATTCTTATGGGCTACCAGACTATAGCCAATAGTATCGAAACAGATTTTATCAAAATAGCCAAAAAAGTTATTTTGGAGTACCATGAGCATTATGATGGTACAGGAATGCCTTATGGGCTTAAAAAAAGTGAAATTAGTAATGAAGCGAATCTTGTTGCAATTGTTGAGAGTTTTGAACACTTAGTGAGTCAAAAAAGTAGTAAACAAAAAAATATTTATAGCCAAGAAGAGGTCTATAATCTACTCTATGTACAAAGTGCAAAACAGTTTAATCCAAAATTACTCAAAGTATTTCTAAAAAATTTCTCTGAGTTTATTCAAATTCGAGAAAAGTTACTTAATATATAAAAGGAGATAATAAATGAAAAGTAAAATAATTAATGCTTATTCTATTAAAGATTTAATAAAACAGATTGACCAGAACCTAGAGAAGGGGTTTCAACCCTCTTTATCTTTTATCTATACCTCTATTAGCTACGATATACGACAACTTATTGCAAAACTTAATAAATACTCATTTTTTGTTTTTGGTGCAACAAGTGTAGGTGAAGTGTTTGCCGATAAGAAACTAGGTGCCAATGAAGTAGAAGAGAGCATTGTCTGTATGCTTATAGAAGTAGACCCATCAGCGATTGCTTTTAAGCTACTACCTGTAGAGAGTAAAGAGTATATAGAAGTAGGAAAACAGGTAGGGGAGTGGGCAAAATCTCAATTTGAAGATACTACTATTATCACTGCTACAGGAGGCTTACTCTTTGATAATGATGCCTATACCCAAGGGATTTTATCTTCTGGTATTGTATATGCTTTTGGAGGAGCAGCAGGAGATGATTTGATGCTTGAAGATACTTTTGTATTCTCTGGAAAGAATTTTACAAACCATGGGGCTGTTGTACTTGCTTTGGATAATAGCAAAATTGAGGTTATTGGTTCTCGTGCCTTTGGATGGATTGGCATAGGAAAAGAGAAGATTGTTACAAGAGCAGAGGGGAATGTTGTATATGAGATTGACAACTCTCCTGCTGTAGAGTTTTATGCGAACTATCTTAAATCTAATATGAGCCGTATGCCTCAAATTGGGCTAGAGTATCCACTTGAGGTAAATATGCGTAATGGTCAGGTCTCTTATCGTGCTGTTTTGGGTATGAATGAGGATGGGTCTATGGTTTTTGCTGGGCATGTTGAAGAGAAATCAAAAGTACGGATGGCTGTACCACAAGGCAAAGAGATAGTAGACCATGTAGACAGAAGTATTACGCAGTCACTTGAAGGCACTAAGAATTTTGAGCCTGAGGTTGCTTTGGTTTTTCCTTGCTGTTCACGCAAAGAGGTGCTTGGTTCTTTTGCTATTGAAGAGATTGAAAGAGCGTTTAATATTGCAAAATGTCCTCTTATAGGCTGTTTTGTTTATGGTGAAATTGGTGCCTTTCCTGGGGGATATGGCTTTCACAATGAAACATTTGTAACCGTATTACTAAGAGAAAAGGAGTAATTTTATGCCTATACAAGCTATCAAAACCATCATCAACAGTCTTCCTGAATCTGATTCCAAAGAGGATTTACTCAATACCCTTATAATTTTGGAAAAAAAGAGCAAAAAGATAGAAGAGAAGTATATTAGAGTCAATGAAGATAAACTTACACTCTCGCATCTTCTTACAGAGGTCAATGCAGAGCTTGAAGAGTCTCTAGCCAATGAAAAAAGATTTATAGCCTCTGTAAGCCACGAGCTTCGTACGCCTCTTACTGCTATTTTGGGATATAGTGAACTGCTAGAAGATACAGTACTCAATAATAAACAAAAAAGATACCTTAATAATATCGTACAGAGTTCAGACCACCTTTTGGCACTTATTAGTGACCTTTTGGATGTGGCAAAATTAGAAGATAATAGAATTGAACTCTCTTTAAAAGAGTTTGACCTTGATGATATGCTCAATGATTGTGTTAATCTTATCTCTTCTAAAGTTGCACAAGGTGTAGAGTTTATCAATGATATTCCTCTTCTTGATTATCCTATTATTACTGATGACAAAAGACTTAAACAGATTCTTGTAAATCTACTCTCTAATGCAGCGAAGTTTACAAAGCAAGGCTCTATTCGTTTTTATGTCAAGTCCATTAAAGAGCTTAAAAATCAAAAGCTTAAGGTCATTATCAATATTGATGATACAGGTCACGGGATTCCAAAAGAGATAGCAGGAACGCTTTTTCAACCTTTTCAATCTACAGATAAGACACAAGGTACGGGTCTAGGACTCTATATATCACAACAACTCGCACACCTTATGGGAGGCGAAATCAAAGTTGAGTCCAAAATAGGTGTAGGAAGTAGCTTTAGTTTAAGTATTGTGGTTGATAAATCAGCCAAAAGAGAGGTAGGCAAAGAACTCAAAGGGGCAAATATTATGATGTTTGCCGAAAAGAGTGAGTTTATGGATAAGCTCTCTAAAGAGTTTGTACTTCATAATATTAATTTCCAAAATTACTGCACACAAAACTCTGATATTACCTCCTCTCTGGTTCAGATGGTTGTGAGTGGACAATTTTATGATATAGCTGTGTTTGACCTAGATATTTTCAAAACCCATACCAATCATATTGCAGGAACACTCAAAGCCATTAATCCTGATATTAAACTTATCGCTTTTGTGGGTGATGAGGGAGATAAAAATTTTGCAGAATTTGATAGTGTCATTCATAAACCTATTCCTTATCAACGATTTATCAAAGAGATGGAGAGCATCTATGCAGAAGAGTTTTTTGGAGATAAAGAGGTAGTTGATTATTCTCAATTAGAACTTTTGATTGTTGAAGATGTAGAGATTAATCGAGAGTATGAAAAAGAGATGCTCAATAACTTTTTTTCTATCTCTTGTGATACAGCAATTAATGGAAAAGAGGCACTAGAAAAAGCTCATTCGGGTCATTATGATGCTATCTTGATGGATATGAGAATGCCTGTTATGGATGGATTAGAAGCCACAAGGGCTATACGAGAGTTTGATAATCTTACACCTATTATCTGTATGAGTGCTAATGTCTACAAAGAGGATAAACTCGCAGCCAAAGAGGCTGGAATGAATGATTTTATCGAAAAACCCCTCTCAAAAATAGATATAGAAAATAAGTTACTTAAGATATTAAATCAGGAGTTTATTACAAAAGAGGAGATTAAAAGTAAAAATACCAAAAAATCTAAAGTCTCAGGCAAAGTACTTAAAGAGAGAGCATTTGAACACCTACAAGTCAATTTCAACCTAGATATTGCCAATAAACTCTACCTCAAAGCATTAGAGAGTATTACGCAGTATGTCCAAAGATTAGAAGAGAACTTTGCCAACAAAGATACAGCCTCTCTAGTAGAAGATTTCCATATTATCAAAGGAGTCTGCTCTAATATTGGTTTAGACGAGATAGCTACACAAGCAGGAGAGTTACAAAAAATTGCAGAAAAAGGTGATTTCTTGGCACTTATAGAAGCCAAAGATGAAATTATAGATGCTTTAAAAAGCCTCCTAAAGACGCAGTAATTTAAAAGGATAATAGGATGATAGAGCTAGAAAAACTTGGAAAATGCTCCATTTTAATTGTGGAAGATGATGCCTTTAATCAAGAGTTGGCTGCTGCAATATTTGAAGAGTTCACAGAGATAACAGTCTTTAAAGCAGACAATGGAGAAGAGGCATTTAAAGTACTAGAGAAAACCCCTATAGATATTATTTTATTAGACCTTGTTATGCCTAATATGAATGGATTTCAAACCCTAGAGATACTCAAAAAAAGTGATGAATATAGCTCTATTCCTGTTATTATTGTCACCTCTGAAGAGAATGAGAGAAAGACCACATATAAGCTTGGAGCCAATGATTTTATCTCTAAACCGTATAATCCTACAGAGGTAAAGTTGCGAGTCTTTAATAATCTAAGAATCAAAAAATTTAGTACTCTTTTTGATGAGATTAAAAGTGATACCCAAGATGAAGATATTCACTCATTAGAGTATATCAAAAATCTACAAAAGGCTTTGGAGATAGCAGATAATTCTCAAAAGAAACTTCTCGTCAAACTAAGCACACTTATCCATAAAAACAATGATACATCACAAAGAGTTGGTGAGTATACAATGCTTTTAGGGAACCTTTATGGACTCAATAAACGAGAGGTTGAGAATATATTTTATGCTATGTCTATCTATGATATTGGACTCCTAAGGCTTTCAAAACAAGATTGTGCCAATACTGATACCCATGCATTCAGAACACACCCTCAACTAGGCTTAGAGATATTAGAGGATTTAGCAGAGACACCTCTTGTCAAAATGGCAAAAAGTATCACTCTATATCACCATGAAAATTGGGATGGGAGTGGCTACCCAAAAGGATTAAAAGAAGAAGAGATTCCTCTCTATACGCGTATCGCAACTATTACTGATTATTTTGATGAACTCACATCTAGTAGAAGTTATGACAAAGCAACTATGTCTTCTAAAAATGCATTAGAGGTGATGAAAAGAGAGAGCGGTACCAAACTAGACCCAACACTCTTAACCCTATTTGTAGATAACTTCCAGCAATTTAAAGCTTTGAAAAAGAAGTTTAGATAGCTCTAAAAATCAAATAAAGACCTCTGTATGGGAGGTTTTTTGCATCTAATGATTGTATCTACAATACTTCATTTAATCTGTATACCTAGTCCTAGTTTTACTTCATAGACTTCATCACAAAAGGAGACGAGTTTTTGACCTATGGCACCTGTTCTATCGACATATTCACGGCTTATATTATCCATAGGTATTACGCCAGAGTTTACATCATTGAGAACAAATACTATTGTGGCATCTCTTCTGCTTAATACATTGAGGTAAACTAAAAGCTCTTCTAGGGACATATCCATACTATTGAGTATCCACATAGACATACAATCTATAAGATAATACTCCTCTTCTTCTATAACACCCAAAAGATCAAAAGTCTCTTCTATGGTAAAAAATGAACCTATGCGTTGTGATTGATGTTTGGCTATACGCTCTTGCATCTGCGTATCGCCATGGGTATTATCATAGGTTGCTATATAAAATGGTTTTTTTAACCCTGCTAACTCTATAATTTTTTGCTCTGCTAACAAACTTTTTCCCGATTTTTGTCCACCATAATAGAGAATTTTAGACATTATTTTAATAACCTTTCTATTTCTTTTGTTATCTCTTCTTTACTTAAGCCATGTAAAAATCCATACGCCAATGCTCCCCCAGCTCCTACACCCTCTTTTGCTTCACCATCATCATAGAGTTTAAGAGCAGGATGCTGACTAAGTGAAAAATCAAAATCCACATAAAAGGAGTTAAGAGGAAAATCAAGCATATCAAGAAGAGCTTTTATATCACTTGAACTATCTTCGTAAACCCACTTAGTCGTACATAGTCCCAAATTAGAGGTCTGCATAGTTCCACCCATTGTTTTGAGTATACTATTTACAATCAAAAGAACACACGCCATCTGTGTTCCACCTGCTAATACAATAGGGATACGATTATTTATGCCTAGTATAAATCCTGCATTAAATAGTAGCATATTATCACTTACTTTTCCTAAAATTTCAAACAACTCACTCTCTTTGGTGAGCCTTGCAAGAGCTAATTTGATTACCTCCTCTTTGATGCTTATTGGAGACTCTTTAAATGAACTACTAAAATACTCTTTTGCATCATATCCTAACCCTAAAGCTGTTGCGGTTGCGGTGGTTGTGCCACTAGGTACGGACTCTGCTAATATGATATACTCATCTTTACATGCATAATTTTGACCAAACTCTAGCCCTTTTTCAAAGATACTTTGTGCATCTATATTGGCTCCTGATGCAATAGTGTTACTTGGATTGATGCCAAAATTATGGAGTTTGAAATAGTCTATTTTTGGCTCTACTTCTAGTCCTAGATTCAATAGCTCAATGCGTCCATAAGGTGATTTGAGATGCACGGCTCGTGTTATGAGTGCAGGGGTAGGCACACCTTTTGGAGTTGAAGCTACTTCAGCTAAACTTCGCACACTTCCACTACAGATAAATTCTGCATCAAGTGTGGGTGTAAGATAGATTTTACCTGCTATTCCTGCCTGTGTAATACCTGCTATATCTGCTGTTTTTGTATTGCTAAGAGCCAATAAAAATGTGGCTTTTTTACCACGAAATGATTCCATAAAGTCTGAAGTACCCTTGATAGTTTTAATCATTTTAATCCTTTACTTTTGTATCTGATATAGCAATTTTTAAAATCAAATAACCAATAATAGCAGATAAGAATGTTCCTATTAAAATAGCGAGTTTATCTGTATAGGCAAAGAGTGTATCATCTACAAATGCCAAAGAGTCAATAAAGAGACTCATGGTAAACCCTATACCTGTAAGCACACTTACTCCATAGAGCATAAGCCAGTTACTCCCTTTGGGAAGTGTAGCAATATTGAGTTTGATTGCCAACCAACTTAAGCCAAAAACTCCAAACTGTTTTCCTAGGAACAATCCTAATACAATTCCTAGTGGAACGGGTCCTGTAATCTGCTCTATAGATATTTCACGCATATCTATCCCTGCATTTACAAAGGCAAAAAGAGGCAGAATAAAAAAGGTAATCCACGGATGTAGACCATGCTCTATCTCTCTAACGGGAGAGAAAGGTTGTCCATTATGATCTTTGGCTCTGTAGGGAATAGTAAATGCCAAAGCAACACCTGCAAGTGTGGCATGGACTCCTGATTTGAGTACACTCACCCACAAAATTAAACCTACTACCAAAAAGAGAGACTTTCGAGAAAAGCCCAAATAGTTAAATAGCATCAAAGCAATAAGTGTTCCAGAGGCAAAATAGATAGAGATTATAGAGAGGTCTGCGGTATAAAAGAGAGCTATAACCACAATAGCACCTAAGTCATCAATAATAGCTAATGCCATCAAAAATACCTTAAGTGAGACGGGGACTCTATTGCCTAATAAAGAGAGGATTCCCAAGGCAAATGCTATATCTGTAGCAGTAGGGATAGCCCATCCACGCATAGCTACAGCGTCACCGCTATTAAACAATATATAAACCAAAGCAGGAAATACCATACCACCAATAGCTCCAATAGTAGGAAGTGCTACAGCTTTGAGAGAGGAGAGGCTTCCATCGAGAATCTCTCTTTTGACCTCTAATCCTACCATAAGAAAGAATATAGCCATAAGTCCATCATTAATCCAATGAATAAGTGTCTTATCCAATGAATAGTCACCAACACGAATACCTAAATGCAGATGTAAAAAAGAGTCATAATAGACAGAGAGAGGTGAGTTTACAACTAAAAGTGCTATCAGAGTGACAAGAATTAAGATTATCCCTCCTGAAGAGTCTGATTTAATAAATTTTGAGAATTTTTGTTTCATAAATTTTTCCTTTTTGTCTGATATTATACCACTTCAAGATGATAAAATAGAAAAGTGCTATACTTGTAGTAAATTTTAAAACAGGGAGTAGTTATGGAAGAGAAAATAAATAGTGTTATTGAAAAAGTAAAAGAATCCTCTACTATAAATGATGTAAATAAAGAGGCGATAATGCTTAAGCTAGAAGAGTGGAGGGAAGAAGGGGAGGCAATTAGTGATGTAACGAATCACTTTGAACAATTTTGGTTGGATATGGAGCCTATATTTGCTGAATTAGGTTGGATATAAGTTGATAATAGTTAGAATGATTGTGTAAATATATTTATACTCAAAGGAAAACCATGAAAAAAATTATCTTAATCTCTACTCTTCTCGCATCTACTCTTTTTGCTAGTTCATTAACTGATGTTGCTACCAAAGTAGCTACAGACGAAGCAAAAAAAGCTATTAGTACAGAGACAAATGCAACAGAAGCAAATACCACAAAAGAGGTATCTACAAAAGAGAAAATAATAGATACAGCCGCAGAAAAGGTATCTGGTGGCGATGCTATGAAAAAAGAGGTAGCCAAAGAGGCAATCAAGGCAGCTATCTAAGCTGTTGTGCTTGGATAGCCGTAATGGCTACAGTATTGACTATGTCATCAACCAAACATCCACGGCTTAAGTCATTGATTGGACTATTAAGACCTTGGAGGATAGGACCTATAGCTATGGCACCTGTAGAGCGTTGTACGGCTTTGTAGGTGTTATTTCCTGTATTGAGGTCAGGGAAGATAAGAATAGTAGCATCTCCAGCAATCTGACTATGAGGAAGCTTCTGTGCTGCTACTTTGGTATCAATAGCTGCATCATACTGGATTGGTCCATCTATTAAGAGGTTTGGGTCTAACTCTCTGGCTATTTGTGTGGCTTCTCGAACTTTTTGTACATCTGGTCCTGTTCCTGATTCGCCTGTGGAGTAAGAGAGCATAGCAATCCGTGGAGTAATTCCAAAACTTTTGGCAGTCTCAGCCGAAGAGAGAGCAATATGGGCTAACTCTTGTGCATTAGGGTCTTGATTGATAGCACAATCTGCATAGATTAAAACTTTTGTATCCAAACACATAAAAAAGAGACTAGAGACAAGCTTGGTATTAGGCGTTGTTTTGATAATTTCAAATGCAGGTCTTACTGTATCTGCTGTGGTATGACTAGCACCCGAGACCATTCCATCTGCCATTCCTTTGTAGACCATCATTGTAGCAAAGTAGCTTACAAGTTCCATAGACTCCATAGACATCTCTTTTGTTATCCCTTTGTGTTTTCGCATCTCATAAAATATATTAGCAAACTGCTCTAACAAGACTGAATCTTTGGGATTGATAACAGAGGCTTCAGAGATATTTAGTCCTAGTTGTCGTGCTTGATGCTCTATAATGACTCTATCTCCTAATAAGATTATATCTACAATATCTCTACGAATCAATATATCTACAGCTCGTAAGATTCTCTCATCATTACTCTCTGGAAGTATTATTCTTTGACGATTAGCTCTTGCTCTCTCCAAAATTCTATACTGGAACATAATAGGCGTTATTATATGATTAGGGCTATTTTCAAATCGTTCAGAGAGTTTGGCTTTGTTGATAGCTTTATCAAATATAGATTTTGCAAGAGTAATTTTTTGTATACTCTTGGGAGTTATTTTTGATTTCATTTTACTTAAGGCTACAGCTAATTTAAAACTATCACACTTTACACTCAATATTGGCACAACAATATCATTAAAATCTTCTAATAAATTCTTAATATCATCAGATATAGGTATATCTCCTGTGAGTAAAAGAGCGGATATATTTGGATGTTGTTTTGCATAAAAAGAGATAATAGAAGCTGTAATAATATCTATACGGTCACCTGCTACGATAACAATATCACCATTAGCTATATTTGCCAAATAATTTTCTACACTCATTGTAGCTACTTTAATATTACTACATAGATGTTCTAGTTGTGATTTTTTGCCTACAACCATTTTGGCATTAAATTCATCTTTGACTTGTGAGAGTGTTGGTGTATCTAACTCTATATTTTCTGGTAGAAGATAGATTTGTTCATTCTCTTTTGTCTGAAGGTGAGTCTCTAAGTATTCAATCAAAGTATTATCACATCTATTAATAAAGGTTGCTAAGTGTACACACCCCTCATCATGAATAGCTTCGGCTATAATATGTGTTTCACTAATAATCTCATCAGCAGATTTATCTTTGGCATTCAAAATAGGGATATAGACTGTCTCTAAATTTCGTGCAATACGAAGATTAATATCAAAATCAAAAACTGTATCAAATTGATAACGAGAAGAACCCTCTATCAAAACAAAATCGTAAGACTCTTTGAGTGCATCAAGCTTGGCTATAAGCTCTTGGTAGATTTTATCTTGGTTGTCATCTGCATACGCTTGTATATATTCACTTACTTTAAATCCATAACACTGCTTGTAGTTCATATCTAAGTTAAAGTGCTTGAGCATAAAATATATATCATTTTCATCTTTTGACTTATCAGGGATAATAGGACGAAAAAAGGCAACTTTTTTATAATTTCCCAAAAGCATATCCATAAAACCAATTGCAATGCTTAAGCTTCCGCCCTCTGGTTGACTTGATGCTAGATAGATACTCTTTGATTTCATTATTTGTGTTCCTAGTGAGAGAATTTGTGTAGAATAATAGTTCTATAAAAAGAAGTTAGCAATTTATCTCAAATATGCTAAATATAAGATGAAAGTATAGAAGAGACTTCTCTTATAAAAATGGGTTACATAAGAATATATCCACTATTATAGCTAGAGTTGATTGAGAGACCAGGGGTATTTTTACGAAGTTTATAGATAAAGTTTCTTAGGTTTGAGTTTGTGGTCTCTTTGTCACCCCATAACTCTTTGGTTATAGTCTCTGAAGAGACAACTTTTTGGTAATTTTTTACAAGGATAGAGAGGAGTTTTTGCTCTTTTTGAGATAAAGGGACTATTTTGTCTTTGTGATAGAGTATATTTGTTGTAAACAAAAATTTATACTCATTATTTAGGAGTAGCTCGGTAGGAATACTCTTTTTTGAGTAGGTTGTTTGGAATCTATTATACCCCTCTTGGATAGTACTCAAAAGTTCTTTTGTAGTAAATGGTTTGGCAATAAATCCATACGAAGAGAGATCCAACGCCTCTTGACGCGTCTCATTGTCACTGTATGCAGTAATAAAAACTATAGGAATCTTTCTTTTGATTAGGAGCTTTCTTGCAAGAGTGAGACCATCAGTAGAGCCTGATATATCAAGATCCATCAAAATCATATCACAAGGGAGTTCTTGAAATACTTTGAGTGTATCTTTGGCATTGTCAAGACATGCTGTTATATTAATAGAGTGGTTTGAGAGTATCTCTTGTAGGAAGTGTTGTGTCATAATTTCATCTTCTACTATTATTATATTTTTTGGTAACATTATTTATCTCCTCCTTTAAAAATAACTTCTACTGTTGTCCCAATTTTTGGTTTTTTACTTTGTATTGTTATAGTTCCTTGCGGAAGTGATTTGACAAGAGAGTTTATAAGTTTTAAGCCTAATGTTTGTGGGGTATTTGTGACCTCAAATCCTATACCTTTGTCGATAATTAAGAGCCTATAAAACTCTTGGTCTATGGGTTTGAGGCTTATCTCTATGGTACCATCTTTGTCTGGATATGCATACTCAATAGCATTTGAGAGAGACTCATTGAGTATAAGTGTCATAGTTGTACACTCTTGCATCCTAAGATAAAGGGTATCAATATCACTCTGTAGAGAGTTGTTTGTAGATTTTTGAAGTATATTGATAGTATCTTGGAGAATAGGTTTAAGGTCTAGGGTATCATGCTCTAAATTACTATAGAGATGGTCATAGAGAATACTCATACTTTTTAGGCGGTCTACATGGGAACTAAAAATTTTTTGGTAGTGGCTATTTTGAGTTTTTAATGCTTGTATATCTAACAAACCTATCATAACTTGCATACTATTTTTTGTACGATGGTGAAGCCTCTCTTTGCCTTTGTTTATCTTGATAATACTCTTATTGTACTCTTCTTTCCTTTTTTTTAGTAGGGTCAACAGATATAAAATCACTCCTATTGATAAGAGCATAATGCCCAAAATTATACTATTTACCATACCACTCACTCCATCCTTTTTCATAATAATATATCAGTTTATGTCTACTAATATGGTTTCCATCTACAGCTACTTTAGCCATATCAGGAGCAAAATATTGCATAGTTTGGAGTATTGTATCATTGAGATAATGGAGTTCTATCTTGGGGTCTATAGCTCTTATTTTGATAGGGATATGTGAAGCAATATTAAAGCCCCACTCCCCAAAACTAGGGATATATGCGTGGTAGGGGAGGGTGTAGAGATTGCTTATCTCCAAAGTTTTATTAATAGACCAAAAGGCTTTTTTGGAGAATATTGGTGAAGTCGATTGTGTAACCATAGCACCTGTATATGAGAGATGGGATTTGACTAGTTGATAGAATGTTTGTGAGTAGAGTCTACTGAGTGATAAGTTGTTTGGGTCTGGTAGGTCTATGATAATAACATCATAGAGCTCTTCACTCTGTTCCATAAATTTCCATGCATCTTTATTGACTACTGTAACTTTATGATTCTCATAAGCAGAGTTGTTGAGTTGGCTTAAGAGAGGATTGTCTCTAAAAAGTTGTGTAATTGAGGGGTCAAGGTCTACAAGCATCACCTCTTGTACACTCTCATATTTTAAAACTTCACGAAGTGCCATGCCATCGCCTCCGCCTATTATAAGTATCTTTTCATGCTTTTGGGCAATATTCATAACAGGGTGTACGAGTGATTCATGGTAGCGATACTCATCTATACTATCAAACTGTATGGCACCATTAATATAAAATTGTATGCGTCCTTTTTGAGCTGTAACAATAATTTTTTGGTAAGGGGTCTGTTGGCTATAGATAATATTGTTTTGGTAGAGCTTTTTTTCAATCATTGTAATAAGGCTATGAGACTGCACAAGACCACTCATAAGCATAATAGCTATAATAACTATAGCAATAAGATATTTGTTATTTAAGAGGTCACGAAATAGCATCCATGCCATCGCTCCAACAAAAAGATTCAATAGCCCAAAGAGAAAACTCGTCTGCATAAGACCTAGTTGTGGAACTAATATAAGAGGAAACAGCAGTGCTGCAAATAATGCTCCAATATAGTCAAGTGTAAAGACATTGGAGATATTACTTCTAAGAGAAAAGCTCTCTTTGAGAATACGGATAATAAGTGGTATCTCTATCCCAAGCATAGTTCCTAAGGAGATAGTGATAAGATACAAAAATGCCTGGTAGTTATGTATATAGGCAAAAGCATAAAAGAGTAAAAATGCAGAAAATCCACCAAGAAGAGAGATACTCATCTGCAAAAGAACAAAAGCCCTCTCTAAGTGTGAATCAATAAAGCGAGATATCCACGCCCCAATTCCCATAGAACTCATAAAAAGACCTATAATCAAAGAGAAGTGATAGATAGAATCACCCAAAAGATATGAAGAGATAGTACTCTCTAATAACTCATAGACGAATCCACATATAGCAATAATAAAAGTACTAAAGAGTAAAATAGTCTCTTTTATTTTTGTCTGTTGAGGCATAAAGGCTCTATCCTGCTCTTAATAAAAGTCTATCCAAAAGAGAGGTACTTAAAACTCTTTTGAGATAGCCCAAGAGATAAGTTGCTTTGGTAATATAATATCTTGGTTTTGGTTTTTTGCTATTGATAATAGTCTCGACTACTTTAGCTACAGAGAGAGCCTCTTGATTAAAAGGAACTCTACGGCTTGTTCCATTAAGACTCTGTTGGTATTTGTCTGCAAAAATAGAGGATTCAATAGCAACATTTTTTTGTAGCTTCTCTAGGGCTGTCTTTCTAAAATGGCTTGTGATAGGACCTGTATTGAGGAGTATAGGGTATATATTGGTCTCTTGAAGTTCTAATCTTAGGGTATCTGTTAACCCCTCTATGGCATATTTACTTGCATTATAGGCACCCCTACTAAAGAGTGATACTATTCCAAGCACAGAGCTATGTTGAATAATTTTTCCATATCCTTGTTTTCTCATAATGGGAAGTATCTGTCTTGTGCATTCATGCAGACCAAATACATTGGTCTCAAACTGCTCTTTGAGAATATCTGTAGTAATATCTTCTATGGCTCCTGGTTGTCCAAAACCAGCATTATTAAACCAAACATCTATATGCCCCTCTTTTTCCATAACAGTAGCTATAACTTGGCTAATATCTTGGGCTTTTGTTACATCAAGTATCATTGCATCTTCAAATCCAAGCTCTTTGAGCATCTGTACATCTTTGGCATTTCTAGCTGTGGGATAGACAGTTATGGCTCTCTCTTTGAGATATTTGGCAGTAGCAAGTCCAATACCTGTACTACACCCCGTAATTACTATATTATTCATTATATATACTCCTTTTGATATTTGAAAAGACTTTTAAGTTGTAGTAGGTAAATAATGCCAAAAAGAACTTTATATCACTCTTAAAGTATAAATTGATTTTAAAAAGAGATTTTTTATCAAAGAGGAGTATAATACTTTAATAATAAATATATTCAAAAATTTAAGGAGCTGTATTATGCAAGCTGAACCAATGCTAAGGGTAACTTATGAGAAGCTATCACAAGAGTTAGATTATCTCAAAAATAAAGAAAGAGCCATTATTGCCAAAGTGATTGATGAGGCTAGAGAGTTAGGTGACCTCAAAGAGAATGCAGAGTATCACGCAGCCAAAGATAAGCAAGGACTTATGGAAGCACGGATTAATGAATTAGGTGATTTGGTGGGAAGGGCTCAGGTTGTAGACCCATCTAAATTGGCACACCAAAGAGTGAGTTTTGGTTCTACTGTAACCCTTACAGATATTGCTACAGATGAGGAGTTAGTCTATACTATAGTTGGTGGACAAGAGTCTAACCCTGACAAAGGGCTTATCTCTATTCAATCTCCCTTAGCTCGTGTATTAGTAGGCAAAGAGGAGGGTGACTCAGTCGAGGCTAAACTCCCTGCAGGGGAAAAGACTTATGATATTGAAGAGGTTTTCTATAAGGAAATAGTTCTATGATAAAAGTAGGTATAGTAGGGGCAAGTGGATATACAGGTTTGGAGCTTGTAAAGATGCTTATAAATCATAGTGGATTTGAACTCTCCTATTTGGCAACAACCTCAGGAGATACATTGATAGAGGAGTTACACCCATCACTTGTAGGTGTAGTATCAGCAGAGGTTAAAGAGGTAGATATAGCCACAGTAGCCTCTGCTTGTGAGTTGGTATTTTTGGCACTCCCTCACCAAGCTTCTATGGGAATTGCAAAAGAGTTAATAGAACAAGGTATTAAAGTAGTAGACCTCTCTGCTGATTATCGTTTGGATTTAGAGACCTATCAAGCACACTATTGTAAACATGAAGATAAAGAGCATTTAGATATGGCTGTATATGGTCTTATTGAGTTATATAGAGAGGAGATTAAAAAAGCATCTCTTGTTGCAGGGCCGGGGTGTTATCCTACGGCTACACTTTTGGGAATTTTGCCTTTTATTCCTTATATGCAACCAAACTCACCTCTTTTTGTAGATGCAAAATCAGGTGTAAGTGGAGCAGGAAAAAAGCTTTCGCAAACAGCACATTTTGTGACTATTAATGATAATATTTTTGCTTATAATCCTCTCAAACATCGCCATGCCCCAGAGATTAAAGAGAAGATACAAAAAGTTTGTGGTGTAGAGATGAGTGTTAATTTTGTGCCTCATCTTATTCCTGCTACGCGTGGGGAGTTGGTGAGTGTATATGGCACACTCAAAGAGGAGTTTTTGGATATAGACCCTCTCCAAATTCTCCAAGAGTACTATAAAGATGATAAGTTTATTCGCATTAGAACGAAGCCTGTTGATATTAAAAGTACAGCAGGAACACACTTTTGTGATATTTTTGCTATGAAAAATGGAAATGGACTCTTTGTAAACTCTGCGATAGATAATCTCTTAAGAGGTGCAAGTTCACAAGCACTTGTCGCTGCAAACTTGATGTGTGGGTATGATGAGGGATTAGGTATACCAGTTATCTCTTATGTGCCATAGAGGTCTATTTTTGTAGACTCTTTGCATCTTTGATAAACTCTCTATGCTTTTTGTATGTAGTACTAAAGTCATGGACTCCTTTGGAGTTTTTCATAAAGTAGAGGTAGTCTGTTTTTGCTGGTTTGATAGCAGATTTGATAGCATCAATTGATACCGCACAGATAGGGTAGGGTGGAAGACCTCTATATTTGTAGGTATTAAAGTGACTAGTATCATTTTTGATTCTATGAGGAGTGATTTTGGTATGGGAGTATTTGCCATAGTTGAGTGTCCCATCCATCTGAAGTCTCATATTTTTTTTGAGACGATTATAAATAACTGATGAGACCAAAGGCATCTCTTGATTGTTTGCAGCCTCTTTTTGAATAATAGATGCTATAGTAAGTATTCTATTCCACTGCTTTATTTTGTAGCTTCCATATATTTTTTTAGAAATTTTTTCATACTTTTTATTTGTTTGATTTACCAAAAATGCAACAAGATTTTTTTCATTAATACCTAGAGGTACGCTATAGGTATTGGCATATATACCTGCTTCTTTATAGGGAGAGAGAAGAGTAATACTCTCTTGGAGTTTGGAAGCATCAATAAGAAGTTTTTTTGCAATCTCCTCAAAAAAGATGTGCGTTGTCTCTCCAGGGATAAGGGTTATAGATTGAAGGTGTGCTTTTGCTGTGACTAATTTATGCAAAAAATCTATACGGTTGAGTGTTCTATTTTCCATAGAAATCCAGCCAGATTGTGGTTTTCCTAATAAAACCAAAATATATTTATCAATTGGGCTAAGCATATAGCCCTTTTTACTCAGATGTGTTATAATACTTCCAACTGATCCTTTGGGTATAAAAAGTGTTTTTGTAGTTTTGATAGGGATGGTAGTATAGAAAATAAAAGAGATAAGCATGAGTAAAATGATGGTTGCTACCCATTCAATAATCCGAAATATTTTTATAAGTTTGCTTATCATTATTACTACTTTTTTTCTCTTTTTAAAGGGAGGAATTTGGATTGATAACCTAAAGATAGGCTCTTTTTATGTCGAAAAATTATATCTAAAACTTGATAAAAAGCTTATCATTCGTGTGGAGAAGGTGATAATTCCCAAAAAAAAGAAAAATGCCCCCTTACCAAACTTGGAAAAGACTTTAAGCAAAATTAAAAATATTCTTCGATACTTTCAATCTATAGAACTCAAAGAGGTTCATTTTAAAAACAATCACTACCGTCTCTTTTATAGCAATAAAGTTTTTTATATGACAAATAATGAGTTTGAGATAGCAGCTATGGATGTAGATTATATAGGTGCAAGACTCCATGCGAGTATAGAGTCTATATATCTTAAAAAGTATGATATTCGTTTGAGTGGGAAGTTGATATATAATGTCCCAGAAGAAGATGTGCTGATAGAAGGAGAGGCTCACTATAGAGATATTTTTGCCACTTTTGTACTTAAGAAAAAAGAGAACCATCTCTACTATACACTCAAAAGCAAAGAGTTTACCCAATTTAAATCTATTGTAGAGCAGTTTACTCTTCCACCCAAGATTAATCAATGGGCTACAGAGTATCTCAAAGCCAAAAGTTATAAAATAGAGTATCTCAAAGGTATCGCCACTGTCAATAAAAGCGGTATAACCCTCATTCCTAGTACTCTTAAGGCACAACTCTCTACCAAAGATGTCACACTACTCTTTCATCCCAAACTAGACCCAGTACGAGCAGAAGCTATGAGAATCTCTTTTGATGATAAGTTAGATTTTAATCTTACTAAACCCTATTTTTTGGATAGACCTTTAGAGGGAAGTAGGGTCTCTATAGAGGGATTACTCCAAAAAAAAGCTATTCTCAAACTAGACCTCAATGCTACAACTCCTTATGATAAAGCTATAGATAAAATATTAAAAGCCTATAATATTACTATTCCTATTATGCAAACAGATGGAGTGGCTTACGCAAGGCTCTTTATGGATATAGCATTAAAGACAAAAAAGGTAACTGTAGATGCCACTATAGATTTGGATAAAGCAAAAATAAAGAT
>Ga0193964_1000403_pt1 | contig 21247 bp, 16 predicted proteins | sample FB_7_MG_FD_140323 | JGI IMG/M metagenome (GOLD analysis project Ga0193964, IMG submission 140323) | Microbial mat bacterial communities from the Broadkill River, Lewes, Delaware, United States - FB_7_MG | ecosystem: Environmental > Aquatic > Freshwater > River > Microbial mats | place: USA... | reverse complement strand
GTCGGGGTACCAGGATTCGAACCTGGGACCCCCTGCTCCCAAAGCAGGTGCGCTAACCGGACTGCGCTACACCCCGAAACGATGAGTTAATGCAAAATTGAAAAATTGAAAAAATTGTCGGGGTACCAGGATTCGAACCTGGGACCCCCTGCTCCCAAAGCAGGTGCGCTAACCGGACTGCGCTACACCCCGTAATTTCAATCTTATTTCAATTTAATCTCTTTGAACTCTTTCAAAAAAATCGCGGAGAGAGGGGGATTCGAACCCCCGGTACAGGGTTACCCGTACGTCAGTTTAGCAAACTGGTGGATTAAGCCACTCTCCCACCTCTCCGTTGCGATTACAAAAGTAGTAAAAAACTTATTCGCACCAAAGATTACAGCGTTTTTTTTCTAAAAATATTCTACCGATTTTTTCATCATAAAGAGTATCAACAATTTAGAAATAAAAAAAAATTAGACCATTTTTAGTCAATTTCTAAACTTCATGAAATATTCAGCATAAGACAACAAAAAAAGTCTGATAAAAAATCAGACTTTTATTAAATTTTATGTGAAAAAATTAAAATCTCTTACCACTTCCCCTACGTTTACCCAGTCTTTTCATCAATTTATTATTAAAATCTCTTTCAATAAACATCAATTTATGGACTTTCTGAGGAGAAAGAATCTTTTTAAATCTACCGAAATACTCAATTTTGATATCAATTTGCTTCTTCTCGCACATTAAAATAGAATCACACTTAGCAGAAACATCAGCATCGGAACATTCCTTTACCTCAGATTTCCTACAAGATTTATGAATTTTACGCATTTCAGTATGCAACTCTTGTCTTATTTTCTGCATTTCATTATAAACAGGCCAAAACTGTTGAGCCTCCACCGGAGACAAATCAAGCTGCTGAGTAATATAAGTCACTTTTTGAGCTTCTATTTGTCTTCTTTTCTTAGAATGATTACAATGTTGAGCATTAACAACCACACTCGAAAACACAATAAACACCACTATATAATATATCCTTCTCATATCGTACCTTTGTTACAATTCTGAAATTAAAAAATCATTATCTATATTTTGATCTGACAGATATTCAATAATATCCTCATCAGAAAGATCTAGCTCATCAATATCATCCACAAAATCTTCAGCAGAAACATTATCATTAACCACAACCTGAGTAGCAGACTCATGCTGTAACTTTTGTGAAGGATCAATTACTAATGGAACAATCACACGACCAACACCAAAAACCAACACAAACGTAGCAGCAAGCCACATAAAAGTCTTAAACATCGGAACAATACTCTTTTTAGCAGGTTTCTCATCCTCCTCAATCTTATCCATAACCCGACTACTCAAGTCATTAAAATAGCCTTCTGGCATTTTAAAAGGAACTTTTCTTTTATTACTATCTTCAAACTTATCCATACCTATACCTCCGATAATCTAAGTGTTTCTTCAATTTTCTTAACTGCATGATGATAAGATGCCTTCAAAGCACCAACCGACGTTTCAAGTATTTCAGCCATATCGGAATATTTCATATCATCAAAATACTTCATATTAAACACAATCCGTTGCTTATGCGGTAACTTAGCAATAGCCCTCTGTAACTGCATCTGAATCTCATCACCATCAAAATACTCATCAGCCTCAAGATTCTGCAGCAATATATCCTCAACATCATCACCACCGCCAAAACGCCTACGCTTCTTATCATTCAAATGATTAAGAGCTTCATTAGTAGCAATACGATACATCCAAGTATAAAGTCCAGCATCCCAACGAAAATCCTTCAATCCCTTCCATACCTTTACAAAGGTATTCTGTAAAACATCATCAGTATCATCATGAGAAAGCACAATCTTACGAATATGCCAATACAACCTTTCCTGATAATTATCAACTATCAACTTAAAAGCCTTCTCCCGCGTAGATGGATTACCAAATAGCTCTAAAATTTCTTTATCCTGCATATATAGTATTAACGAATATTCAATTCTTTGACTATCAGCAAATATAAAGGTTTAATTGCGAGTAATAAAATATTTAATGAATTGAGAAAAGAGTCTTTCTCTTTTAAAGAAATAAAGCCAAACCATACAACGATTCATAATTGTAGGAATCTCTTTAACAACAGCCTTTGCCTGAACCTCTTTACGAGCCAGCTTATAGGCAGAAACCATTTTATAAAAATCAAAATGAGCTTTTAATACAGCCTTAAAACTAGGAAGCTGAAGTTTTAACAAGAACTGAACACCAGCAACACCATCAAGCAACATACGCTTAAGCATAATAGACTCAATCTTCTCAACAGGCAGATTCTTATACATCATAAGAAGAGAATTACGGAAATTCAGATAAATCTTACGAGGATTATCATATCCAAGCGTAGCCCCACCATAATGATACACCACAGAATCAGGCACACAAACAAGACGATACCCCATAGAATTCAATCGCCAACACAAATCAATCTCCTCCATATGAGCAAAGAACTTATCATCAAGGCCACCAGCACGTTTATATAAATCTGCTCTAATAAACAAAGCAGCACCGGAACACCAGAAAACATCCATAGGCTTATCATACTGCCCATTATCCTTTTCAATATCAGCAAGAACTCTCCCTCTACAAAAAGGAAAACCAAGATAATCGATAAAACCACCACATGCACCAGCATACTCAAAAGAAGATCTATCTCTATCAGAAAGTATTTTAGGCTGAGCAGCAGCAATATTAGGATTAGCATCCATCATATCCACAATAGGTTCAACCCAATCAGGAGCAACAGCAATATCTGAATTCAGTAGTACAAAATACTTCTCACTTAGCTGCTCTAAAGCACGATTATAACCACCAGCAAAACCGTGATTCTCTTGAAGTTTTATAAGCTGTATCTGAGGATAATTACTATTAATAAACTCAATAGAATCATCACTTGAAGCATTATCAGCCACATAAATAGTAGCCAAATCAGCATTTGTATATTCAACAACAGAAGGTAAATACTTCTCCAACAACAACCTTCCATTCCAATTTAAAATAACAACTGCTACTTTCTTCATGCATTTATCTTTTTACTTGTTTATACAAATGTAACAATAAAATAGAAGTATCATCTTAATTCCATGAAGGAAAAATGACCATATAAACTAAGGCAGGAGTTAAGAGGGTGTTGATAGGGTGTTGATAGGGATTTGAGTTAAAAAATCAAACTTAACGCTTATGCTTCCAGCGCTTATGCGACCACAACCAATAAGCAGGATTCTCCTGAATAACCTTTTCAAGAAAACGAGTATGCATTTCAGTAATCTCAAACTCACTTGAATCTTTAGGATTCTCACAAAGCAACTCAAGAGAAACCACATAATGACCACGCTTCACTTTATTCATATTAAAAAACACTACAGGCTGATTAAACTTACGCGCAATCTTCTCAACTCCCAAAAATATAGGAGTCTCCTGATTCAGAAAATTAGTCCAATAATGAATATTACTCTTTGTAGGCGTCTGATCACCAACAAAACCAGTAAATGTAATCTTGCCATCTCTCCTAGCCTCAACCATTCTCCTCAGAACATCCTTTTTTGCAACTGGCTTCGCTCCAAAACGCGCACGAATATTATAGAACAACTTATCCATCACTTTATTATGAAGATGTTTATAAATAGGTAAGAATGTCGATTTGGAATCGATCAAAGGAAAAGACACCATCCATTCCCAATTACAATAGTGCCCCATAATACCAACAACACTTTTACCCTCATCAAAGAAATCAGTTAAAACCTCAGGATTTTCATAAACACAACGCTTCAAAATAGATTCCTCACTAACATTCAAAAGCTTAAACGTTTCAATAAAATAATCACAAAGATGATGATAATAAGCCTTTCGAATAGCAGCACGCTCCTCATCACTCTTCTCAGGAAAGGAATTCTTAAGATTAATATCAATCACCCTTCTTCGATAACGAATAACATGCGCCAATATCAAATAATTAAAATCTGATAGTATGTACAAAACCCTAAATGGCATCAAAGACAATAGCCAAACAAAACCGTACACTATATATGAGAAAAATGTTCGCATTAAATTTTATTTAATTGTGTATACAAATATCATCTATTTATTCACGTAAAACAACAAAAGGTATTACTTAAGTCTAGCCGTCTGTTCTAACGTCTCATTATATAAATAAGCATTTGTAGCAATAATTTGTTCTCCGAAGATATAATCATTCTCTCCATTAAAATCACTCACCACTCCACCAGCACGCTGAACAATATACGCACCAGCAGCAACATCCCAAGGTTTCAAAGCATATTCGAAAAAAGCATCAAAACGCCCAGCAGCAAGATAAACCAAATCGGTTGCAGCAGAACCCATTCGTCTTACTCCTCTTGTATTCTCAATGAAGAAAGTAAGAACCTTAAGATAATCATCAAGTTTAGAATAATCACGGAAAGGAAAACCAGTAGCAACAAGACTGTCATTAAAATTATCAGTAGAAGTAGTTTCAATCTTAGCACCGTTTAATCTTGCACAATCGCCCTCATAAGCAGAAAAACACTCACTATGAGAAACCTCAAACACAACACCAACAACAGTCTTATCACCCTCCTGAAGAGCAATACTAACAGAAAAAGGAGCTAGACCATGAATAAAATTAGTAGTACCATCAAGAGGATCAATAATCCAATTATAAACCTCACCCCTTGTAGTATCAGTTCCCTCCTCTGCTATAAAACCAGACTCAGGAAGCAACTCCCTCAAACGATCAACTATCAATTTCTCAGAACCTTTATCAACAAAAGTAACCAAATCATGCTGAGCTTTCTTATCAACAACATCAGCCTCTATCGTTCCAGCATACTGACGAATAAAAACGCCAGCCTCGCGTGCTACATCACACACCGAATGACAAATCTTTTTATAATCCATAGAGCAAAGATATAAAATTATATTCTCTATAGATAAAAGTAAGTAAGTTACAGATTAAATATTCCTTTACACAAATTCACCTCTTACATGTCCATTCTCGTTAATCTCAACTAACTTAACATCAACAAGAGTATTAACAAGTTCTTGATTATAAGGCATCTCAACCCTTATATAGTTTTCAGAAAAACCAGACATAGTATCAGTATTATGCCCCTCTTCAAAAAGAACCTTCACAGTATCACCAAGATGCTTTTCGTAAAACTCTTTATGACGCTGCTCAGACAATTCACCAAGGACATGACCTCTCTCTCTTCTCTCTCCTACAGGAACAATATACTCAATATCAAGAGCCTTAGTACCTCTACGTTCAGAATATGGAAATACGTGAAGCTGTTGAAAATCGAGACCTTCAATAAACTCTTTTGCCTTTTGGAATAACTCAGGAGTCTCACCACGCATACCAGCAATCACGTCGACACCAATAAAAGCATCTGGCATAAATTTCTTAATAGTAGCTACCCTATGAGCAAACAATTCGGTAGTATATCTACGTTGCATAAGAGCAAGAACTTCATTAGTTCCAGCCTGCAAAGGAATATGAAAATGAGGAGTAAACTTCTTAGATTTAGAGACCCACTCAATAATCTCATCAGACAGAAGATTCGGCTCAATAGAAGAAATACGATAACGCTCAATACCCTCCAGAGTATCAAGTTGCTTAATAAGATCAAAGAATGTTTCTCCAGTAGACTTACCAAAATCACCAGTATTAATACCAGTAATAACAATCTCCTTAACACCCCTAGAAGCAATAAGCTTAACCTCATCTACTGTTTTAGCAATAGACATATTTCTACTCTTTCCACGAGCGTAAGGAATAGTACAGTAAGAACAGAAATAATCACAACCATCCTGTACTTTTAGGAAACAACGAGTTCTATCGCCCAAAGAATATGAAGTATGAAAATCTGCAACCTCCTTAATATCACAAGGCAACGTTTCGTCAATATTACTCTCGATATGCTCAACGTATTTCTGAACATCAAACTTATCCTTAACACTAAGTACCAAGTCAACTCCATCAATAGCAGATACCTCTTCTGGCTTTAGTTGTGCATAACAACCAACCACAATAACATATGCTCCAGGATTACGCTTAATAAGTTTCTTTATTATCTGACGGCATTTCTTGTCGGCCTGATCTGTTACCGAACAAGTATTTACAACAATAATATCTGCTATCTCACCCTCACTAACTTTCTCAACACCAAACTCTTTAAGCTGACGTCCTATACTTGACGTTTCTGAGAAATTCAACTTACACCCTAATGTGTAGAATAATACTTTTTTTCCTTCAATCATCTTTATTTACTCTAAATCAGGCTACAAAGAAATAAAAGAATTATGAATTATGAATTATGAATCATGAATTATTTGAATTACAGGCTCAAAAAGAAACTCAACTTGTATAATAACTCATACATCACATTTTCTATTTCTATATTTATTCTTAAATTTAAAGAAAGTTAATCATCACTAAATGAAATAATTAACCATTAACAAAAGAAGAATACTAACTAAACCTAAAGAATATGGACATAAAGAAAATGATTAAAAGTCTGGGATTCCAGATAATCGTTGCCATGGTAATAGGAACGATTGTAGGTGTTGTAATGGGTAAAGATGCTGCAATGTTTGCACCTCTCGGTGATATCTTCATACAACTTATTAAGATGCTAGTAATTCCTTTAGTTGCATTCTCTATTATATCTGGAGCCGCTGCTTTAGGAGCAACAAAATCTGCAGGAAAATTAGGCATAGGAACATTTGCATTCTACATGCTTACAACAGCTTTTGCAGTAGTACTTGGAATCGTACTAGGTGAAATATTTAAACCAGGCGTTGGATTAGATGTTGAAGAGGTAAAACACATGTTTGATTTCACAGCAAGTGCAACCGCAGACGCATCTCAACCAAGTATTTGGGAATTAATTAAAAGTATAATTCCAACCAATCCTCTAGATGCACTTGTTAAAGGGAATATCTTACAAATATTATTCTTCTGTCTATTCTTCGGAATTGCAGTATCTACTCTTCCTGAAAAGAAAAGACACGCAGTAACAAACGGATGTAACTATCTTGTAGATGCATTAATATGGATGATTAAGATTGTCATGTATGTAGCACCTATTGGCGTTTTCGGATTAATGGCTGATTCTATTGGTACATTTGGATTCGATATTCTATCGCTAGTCATGAAACTAGTATTTGTATACTTAGGAGCTATACTACTTCACGGATTAGTATTCTATCCTCTTAGTTTAAAACTACTTTCAAAGATGGATATAAAAGAATTCTTCAAATATATGTGGGAAGCACAAGTAATTGCATTTTCCACCGCATCTTCAATGGCAACACTACCAGTAAATATGGAAATTTGTGAAGAGAAACTTAAAGTATCTCCCAAAACTGCATCATTTGTTCTCCCACTAGGAGCAACAATAAATATGGATGGTAATGCTATATACTACGCTCTAGTTGCCGTTTTCTTTGCTCAAATGTTCGGAATAGAATTATCTATGGGACAATATATAGCGATAATACTAACTGCAACAATTGGATCAATCGGTCAGGCTGGTGTTCCAGGACCTACTTTATTAGTTGTGGCTGTTCTTGTTGCAGCTGATATACCAATCGTAGGTTTACCTATGCTTTATGCTTTAGATAGAATCTTTGACATGATACGTACTGCTCTTAATATTACCGGAGATGCAACATGTGCTGTTATTATGGATAATGCAATTAAAGAAGAATAACATAAAAACAAAGGACTTCCCATACGGGAAGTCCTTATTTATTCTAAACTAAATTATGGGAAACAATTTTGTTTACTTTTTATCTTTTACCAAACGGATATAATATCTCTGTCCCTTGTTTGAATAATTTCTATAAATCCCAGTTCTATCAAATGCAAAAGCACGCATCCAAGCACTCATGCTAGGACCAAATAAACCAGGTTTCTCAGTAGCTGTCCAATAATAAGCTCGTTCGCCAAGTTTTTTATCACCTAACTCCCAAGCACCGCATGAAGTAATATTTAACCCTAATGCATTTGTTCCTGCAGGGTCCCATCCTTCAACGCTTTTAAACTTTTCAGCAGTGTCACCTCTATATGTTCTTGTTCTTCCTAATAATGATGCATCAACACCATTAGCTTCTTCAACATCCATCCAATCATTATCAGTAGCAACATGCCATCCAGTAGGAACTACATCAGGTAACATATTCCAAGAATACATTACTCCATATTTAGAATAATTTTCAGCATTCTTCAAATCATCAACAGTAGCACCTTTATCAATATCTACTCCATAAACACTACATTTTCTTGCATCTTCAGTACTATGAATTACGTAAGGAATAAATGCAAAATTATCTGCTAACCATACATCATCTCCAATTAAAACAGTCTTATACGCCTTACCATCGCGACTATCAGCAAATGATCCAAATTTATCTGTAGTAAAACTAAATATACTACTTTCAACTGCTGTTGAATAATCATCTTTAGCTACAACTTTCCAATAATACTTAGTATTAGCATCAAGATTTAAAGATTTGAATTCAATCTCTAACATATCACTAGATACCTTATCTGTATCTGTAAAAGCATTTGATTTACTTATGAAAACATCATATTTAACACCTAAACCTAAATTATTCCACGATAAACCAGCTGGTAAACCATTGAATGCATCAACAGGTGATACTAAGGATAAGTCACCTACAATCTTAGATTTAAATTCCATAGTAGTATACTCTAATACATCACTCTCTGTAATTCCACCAAAAGCATCCTTTGCAACTACCTTAATAAAATATTTAGTGTCAAACTTTAACGAATTTAATTCATACTTTAATTCTGTAAGAGAAACTTTTTCAGATTCATCAAACACATTATCTTCACTTATATAAAGATTATATTCAACCTCATCTTCGTCAGTATCTGTACACATATTCCAATCAAAAGAAAATACTAATTTTGCATCTTCTATTAACTCTTTAGGAGCTGTAATTACTGGTTTTATAGGAGCAGTATTCTTTATTGTAAATGAATAAATATCGCTCTCTACTCTACCTCCATTTGCATCCTTTGTAACAACTTGCCAATAGTATTTAGTATGACCATCTAGTTTTGCGGTAAACTCATTCTTATCTATATCCTTACCAATAATATCATCAGCTGTAAGTGTTTCGCTTGTACTAACATATAAGAAATACTTTAAAGCATCCTTATCATCATCAATTGATTCATCCCATTTAAACGTAATATCTCTAGTTACATCTACAGCTTTATCAGCAGGAAAAGAACCAACAACTTTAGTTGGAACAGCATTTGCTGTTTTAAAACTAAACACCTTTGATTCTGCCGTTGCCTTAAAATTATCTGTCGCAACTACTTTCCAAAAATATTCCGTATGACCTTTTAAAGAAGCTTTAAATTCTGTTTCTACTATTTCAGAAGCCGCTATATCATCATCAGTTAATTCTTCAGTAGATCCAATATAGACTGCATATTTTACAGCACCCTTCTCTGGGTCAATACTTGCATTCCACTTTAATGTTATATCAGTAGTTATATCAGCTGCTTTATCAGCAGGTACAGTTATACCAGGAGCTGTAGGCTCTTGATTCTTTAATTCATCCTCTTTATTACATGAGAACAAACTTAACATCCCTAATCCTAATAGGGTAACTTTAAATAAATTTTTCATAATTAAATTGTGAATTTGGGTTGGAAAATATGTAACATGGGTATCCCTAATAGCCCATGCTACACTACAAAATTTAATTACAGTTGACTAGACTGTAATAATATGATCGGACCACAATAATTATTTATTTTTCTTTCTTTATAAACTCAAAATACTCAGTAACAAATCTATATTCAGGATGAGCAACACTAATGAATATTGCTACTTGATATGGTTCATTTGTTTCTGGAAACAAGAATACATTAGGTATCAAATAAAACCCTTGCTCATCTGTCAATACATCCATCAAATCCTTTGCAGCATCTGGCTCTAGCATATCAACATTTGGAATTGTACTCTTATATGATTTTTTATAATCTTCTTTAGTTCTAAAAATTATTCGTTCATTAGAAACCCTTTCAATTTCAACAGGAATATCAATATGAATTAAGTTAGATTGCAGATTAATCACTTTGTTATAAGTAAGGGTTATCGTTTCTGAACAACCACTAGGATTTTTTTCATTATTAATATAAAAATCGAAAGTTTTTAATCCATCAGCCTGTCTTAAAGTAGAACACAAATCGTAAAATTCCTCTGAAACTGATCCTCCTCTAAACATGTTCATTGTAGAATACTGAAGAGCACTATCAACCATGTCTCCATCTTTAAATCCCCATTTATCAACAAAAGGAAAATAGATAATACCAGGAGCATTTGAATACTCAATTCTTGAATTTAATCCAGCATCTTCACTTATAAAAGCTTTCTCTTCCTTATCATATGTAAAGTTTACTAGTTGCTTACCATTAGGCAGTTTAATAGTATCCAGCATTACAATACCTGTTTCTGTAATAGCAAAACGATTAAATGTATTTTCTATTTTGTCATCTTTCAAATATGAATATCTAAGTACTCTAGCTTCTGCATCAACTTTAATTTGACCATTTAATTGAACATTTGCTTCAGCTCTATTCATAGAAGAACTACTCCTCGATGTGCCAACAACAAGATTTCTAAAGAATTTTTCAGGATTCTCTTTTTCAACAAGAGCAGTTTTAACTTCTGTCATTTTGGTATAATCAAGATTATTCCAATCACTAAGTTTTGCAGGTGTTAAAATCATAAGAGTTTTCTCATCCTTATCTGTTAAACTCTGTAAAACAACCTTTTCTGGTGTAGCAGATTTAACTGTAAACTGAAACTCACCACCTAGTATTGGATATCTTACAGTATCACGTACATAAACCTCATTAATATTTTTAGCTGAATGCCAATCATTTAAAACACAATGTGATTTAAATACTAATTTTGATGTTTGTGAAGTAACAATACCATATCCAACTGTTTCATCTTTTGCTGGTATATTAATTAAAGTAACTGTTCCGTACTTAGCCTCTTTTAATTGTGTAGCTCTTTCAATAATTCGTTCGCCTGAAATCTTTATTCTCTCAGATTTAATTCTTACTTTCCCGTCATCAGAGAATTTCATAACAAGTTTAAATCCCCCAATCTCTCCTATAGAACTATAATATCCTTTCCATCCATTTTCTTGATTCACAAGAAGCGCTTTATTTTGGGCATTAAACTCAGCTGCTCTAGCATCAGGACTCTTATCAAAAATATACTCCATATCATCAGAGCATCCTGCAAGAATTACAATGCTTAACAGTGAAAATATATATACTAATTTTTTCATATTAATTATTTTTGGGCATTTACAATACGTTCTTGAATAATATCTCTAAGCTTAGCTAAATCTATATCAAAATTAGACTTATAATAATCTAATACCATATCTAGCTTTTGCTTTATAAGCTTCTTTCCGGCGTTAAGACTTTTCAGTTTTTCTGAAGCAATCAAGGCTCTCTCTGTAGCGATAAATGTCATATCTGAAACATAAGGAGCAGTAATTGCAAATGCAGCATTTTGAGCTTCTTCATCAGTCATACCAGAAGCTTTTGCTTTATTATATGCTTTCTCAAAAATCGGTTCGATAACCTCACTTATCTCTGGCATTTTCAATCTTGCAGCATCTGCAACCTTATTTGCAGTAGATGTAGCTAGCTTTTTAGATATCTCTTCTGCTAATGTTTTTGACTCTTCCTCAGTTTTACCCTCTCCTATGTACTTTGCATAGTAATGTTCATAATTGCTCTTATATGCCTGAGCATATGAAGAATTATAAGCCTCTGTCTGAACTTTCTCAACTTTAGCGTAGAAACTGTTAACAGTGTCTCTCACAACCTCTCTAATCTCTTCTTCACTTTTAGGCATATATTCTTCAGTGAAATCAGCCTCTTTATTTATCAGGAAGAAAGAAACAAGTTCAGCAAAATCCTCGTACGCATTACTAGTTCCATAAGGAGTAACACACCCTAGCTTTATACCATTAGTGTTATCTTCCTTAACAATAGATTTCATTCTTTCTTTCCATTCTTCTTCTGTCTCATTTTCTCGTTGTTCTTTAGTCTTCTGATTAGGATAAATCATTAACGAGGTCCATGAATTACCAGTATACATACTTCCAGAAACAAGTTCATAACCTGCTGGTAATTTATATGTTTGGTGTACAATATGACTGAATTCATGATGCATTGTATGAAGTTGCTGACGTAACCATTTTGGATTTTTCAGATCAAAATCATTAATTTCTGTAAGAGTAATTCTAACACCTGCTTCAGCAAAACCTAGAGTGGAAGTTCCATTCTCATTAAGCATTTGTGTACCAATCAAAATAACTTCTGTTGGAAAATTATCAGAAATGAACTGCTTTGCTTTTTCAGAGCACTCTGCATATGGATTAATCCAGAAATCTTCAATAAATTCAGCTGTAGGAATAACTTTAGCTGGTTCTGGAGGCCCTACGTAATATTCAATATCAACATACTTATCATCCCATTCCCAACGAACAGCACTATTATATTTATCTAGAAAATGCTCTTTTAGAAATACATCAATAGCATTTGTCGATTCACTAATTTCTCTCTTCTCGTAATTAAGCTCATCTTCTTTATTACAAGAAATTAATGTGCTAAATACGACAAGATATATGAATATTATTTTATAATTTATCTTCATAATAATTGAATATTTAGTTTTGAGTAACTGGAGATTCATCCCCAATAATATTAGGTTCTAAACCATTTGATATTGCTGATGCTGGAATCTGTAACACTTTCCTCGAATCGTTAGCTTTTAATACATCTATTTTACCAGCAAGATTCTTATGCGTAATTTCTATACCAAGACGTTTTATATCAAACCATCTTAAACCTTCCTCACAAAACTCTCTTCTTCTTTCATCAAGCATAATACGCTTAAACACATCTCTATCTTTAGGAGTAAGACCTTTATAATACATAGTCTTGTACGAATCAATCGTTCCTGTCACATAATCAGAACCAGATTTACCATTATATCTTTCAACTAAAAAAGGATTAAGCAGAGCATATATCTTCTTATCCATCTCAGCTTGTTTAACTTCATCAGATTCAAGTGCAGCAAGTTCCCACATAGCTTCTAGCTTGTTGAATAACACCTCATCTCCTCTAAAAACAGTCTGAACAGTGTAAGGCATACCAGAACCAGATGAAGATGTTCTTTCTAATAAATCCTCAAATTTAGCTTGATACACAACTAACTGATCTGTGTTTACTGCCCACATATTACGTGATCTAGCATCATACTTATATAGAGTATTAGCTATCTTATTCGTTAATCTATATCCAACATGAAACTTCAATTGATACATCACACTTTTACGCATCATAAGAAGATTACTAGCCTCAGATGTAGAAGAAAATACCTGAGCACGACCTTTAGGTCCCTGGCCTGCAAGAACTTTCTGATAATCTTTAATAAACGTTGAATTATACCCAACTCCTAAAAGTTGATTACTAAAAGATAAACAATTAGCGTAGTCTTTCTTATAAAGATAAAAACGAGATGCAAAAGCAAGTGCTGCCTCACGCGTGAAGTGATACTTACCAGACCCCTTATAAAATTTATTATCAATCAATGATAAACCTTCAAGCATATCTTTTTCAATCTGCTCATAATTCTTGGCAACTGTTTCTCTTTTATATTTAGCATTAAGAGTACTCTCAGGATGAGTTGCATAAGGAACTCCCAAATCTGTACCTGCTGTTTTCTCATCATAATGTTTTGAGAAAATATTCACCAACATAAAATGGCTGTAAGCTCTAATTAATAATGCCTCACCCCTTATTGCATTAATTCTTGTTTTATCACCATCAAGTTTTTCAAGAGAAACAAGAGCTTGATTTGCGTGTGCTATTCCTCTATATGCATAAGTCCAATAAAAAGAAGGAGAATCTTGTGAAATAGAACTAACAGTTTTCCAACAAAATAACTCTTCACTTGTTTGTGTAGTACGATTTGTTGGTGCAGCATCAACGTTGTCAGTCATTGTTTCAAGAAACAGATAACTACACTCAGGATAAGCATTTGCAAGTAACTCTGCAACCTTATCAATATTATCGAGTTCTATTCTACTATCAGGTACTTCACTTAAATAGTCATCACAACTAGCCAATGAAAATAAACCTACAAACAGAACCATTATATATTTAATATTTTTCATAGTCATTTTGTATTAGAATCCTAGATTTAAAGAAAAAGTGTACATTCTTGATACTGGCATAGAAACACCACCAGAAGCATAAAACTCTGGATCAATTCCATTAAGTTTACTATCAGAATATATTAACCATAAGTTTGATGCATTTATAGATACAGATGCATTACTTAGCTTAAATTTCTTCAAAAATGAATGTGGCACTTGGTATCTTAAAGAAAGATCTTTCAATCTTATGAAATCACCCTTAGCAACTCTCTCTGTACTTTTATTATAAAGTGTATATGCATTCTGTCCATTAAGCTCCTTAAGAGTTCTTTTATCAAGAATAGCTGGAATATTTGTTCTATTTTCATCTCCAGGAACCATCCAACGATTAGCTAATTCTTTAGAGAAAGAATCATAATCAGAATATGTTGGCTGGAAAGCATCATCAAGACGAATAACATTACCCCATTTATAAACAAGCCCAACACTTAAGTTGAAATTCTTATACTTAAAGTTATTTGTTAAACCACCATAACTCTTTGGTGCAATAGGACCTTCATACTTAAGTATATCTGTGATATTACTTCTATTTTGCATATTAATATTATACACAATCTCATCATCTTTACCATAGAATGTTGGAATACCTCTATGATCTAATCCAGCAAAACGAACAGAAAATAAACTTCTTTGTGAATAACCTTTTAGAGCAGTACCTACATTTGAAACAGCTTCACCTATACTTGAGAAATTCTCTAATTTAGTAATCTCACTAGTATGGAAATTAAGATTAAGATTAGTAGTCCATTGGAAATCTTTAGTCTTAATATTTGTTGAATTTATAGCAAATTCATATCCATATGACCTCATATCTCCAACATTACCTCTTTTAATTAGGGCTCCACCAACTCCTGTAGTAGTAATTGCATCAATAAGATCTATTGAATTTCTATTATAATAACCAAACTCTCCAGATACTCTATTACCTAATAAACCAAATTCAACACCTAAATTTAGCTCATACATCTTCTCCCAAGTCAGATTCTTATTTTCTAAAGCAGCAATATAGATATATGTCTCTTTATCACTTGGACGAAGAGTCTGACCAGAATACATTGCAAGAGCAGCACTAGTTCCTGGTCCCATAATACCGTTATAACCATAAGAAGCTTTTACTTTTAAATGATTAACAACATTTATATCCATCATGAAAGGTTCAGCATGAATATTCCATGCACCAGAAGCATTCCATGAAGGTAAATATCTAGCAGCAGTACTCTCACCCAACTGATTAGATCCATCATAACGAAAAGAAGCATTTCCTACATATCTACCCATATATGTATATGCAGCTGTTGTGAAAAAAGAAGCTCTTCTATTTCTTCCATTCCCCATATAGAAATATACCTGTCCATTTGAATTAAGATAGTTTTGCAGTTCAGGAGCAGTAGTAACTACATTACCTTTATCGTATGATATTCCCCATCCTTCATGACTTTTATATGATCTATCTGTATAGTTTACTTCATTACCAAAAAAGAAGTTAGCACTATGACCTTCACCTAATTCAGGACTCCAATCAATAGTGTTTCTTAAATAATAGTGAGTTAAATCAGAACCATTAGTATTATAAAATCCTCCTTCTGGTAAAATACTATAAGCATTAGAATTTGGATTCGCAGGATCTCTGAACAAATAAGGATTTGCATCAATAACAGATTGATCTCCAGCAGCTCTATATGCTTCAGCTTGATTCGATGTCTCATGAATCATATACGCTCTTTCTGTTGTAGCTTTTCTAAGAGAGAATGTAGACTTAACACTTAATTTACTATTAAACTTATATGCTAAATCTGTCTGAAAGTTAATATCCTTAACATCAATATTCACAAAATTATTATTCAATTCATGTACAATATTGAAAGGAGCATAACTTCTTCTATAAAACTCAAGATCTCCATTCTCATCACGAGCTCTCATACTTCTACTAGTATTTAAAGCATAAGAAAACGGGTTAATATCGAAGTCTCTTCTATACTGACCAGCAGTAGGATCAAATGTACGAGTTTGAGTTCCTGGAACTTTCTGATCTCTAATATTTGAAGCAAGCTTAATACCTGCAGTAAAATTATCTGTTGGCTTAAATTGCAATCTTAAAGAAGCTGTATATTTATCTACCTTGTCAGCAACCGTATAGCCATTATCTTTATAGTAAGACACTGAAGCATAATAATTACTCTTAGCTGTACCTCCAGAAATACTCACAGAATGTTGCTGTGTAATATCCGTTTTAAACAATTCACCGAACCAATCAGTATTAGCACGTCCATATTTTTCCAGATAATCCTCATTTATTGTACCATTCGGTCCCCAATTCAAATTACCCTTAATAATCTCGTCATACATTTTACCAAGAGCACCATAATTTGGTGATTGGGCAACACTCGTCATTCCAACCCAACCATAATCAACTAATTGACGATAAACAGACAGTTCCGAACCAGAATCCATAATATCGAAATCAGAATATTGAGGTATTGTTTTAATTGAAGTACTTCCGCTATAATTAACAGTAAGTTTCCCCTCTTTACCTTGCTTAGTTGTAATAACAATAACTCCATTCATTGCCTTTGCACCATATAGAGCAGTAGCAGAAACATCTTTCAATATTTGGAAAGAAGCAATATCATCAGGATTTAAACCAGCAACACCAGAGCTAAGAAGGGTTGTTAAGTTTCCCGATGTCAAGTCATCAGCACTAACATTAACTAAATCTTCTAACTCAACACCATCAATTACCCAAAGTGGTTTATTATTACCGTTTATAGATGAATTACCACGTATCGTAATAACTGGTGCAGAACCAAATGTTGATGAAACATTACTAACCTGAACACCTGTAGCCTTACCTTGTAATGAAGAAGTGATATCAGGAGCACCCTCTATCTTAACATCTTCAGCTGAAAGTTTTTGTGCTGAACCTGTAAATAACTTTCTATCAATTTTCTGATAACCAGTAACAACAACTTCGTCCATACTTACAGACTCCTCGTGCATTACTATTTTGTAAGTCTTATCTGTTATTGCAAGCTCTTGAATTTTCATACCTATAATACTAACAATCATGATCTTTGAATCAGAAGGTACTTTAAGCTCAAACTTCCCATCAATATCAGTATATATTCCTAATGTTGTCCCTTTTATTGAAATTGACACTCCTGGTAAAGGAATTCCTGCATCATCAAGAACTACACCTTTAATTAGTATCTCATCTTGAGGCTCTTGAACTTTAATTTCTTTCTCTTTCGGCTTAATAATTATCACATTATCACGAAGTTCAAAAGATAAATCAGTACCACTTAAACATTCATTTAAGACCTCACCAACTTCATAAGTTTTCTTTGTGATATTAACATTCTTCACTCCTTTAACATCCTTGAGATTATAGAGAAAAGTATATTCCGTCTGGTCTTTTATCTCATCTAAGATTTTAATTAACGAAGCATTTTTTAAATTCAGCTGAATAATCGCCGACTGTGGATTAGCTTTAACTACGCCTTGAAAGCTTAAAAAACTAATTGTAAAGAACAAGAGCACTAGTCTTTTAACAAAAACACCAGATCTTCTCCCTACATAAGAGTTTTCTTGATTTTTTTTCATAAATTTGTTATTTAGTTGTTTTAATAGTTTCTGCTTAAAAGCAGAAATTTACTATATGGGGAGTATTGCAGTACTTCCCATTATTTATTTATAAAGATTCAATAATTACAGTATTATTCTTTTTTGAGAATTTCACTTTCTTGGTAACTTCCAACATCTCAAAAATCTTTTCAATATCCTTATACCTCGATAAATCTCCAGAGAATTTTAGATTTTTCACTTCCTTGTGCATATAGAACACTTCAATATCATATATTCTAGAAAGTCGCCTCATAATATCTTCAAGGCTCTCTTCACAAAAAACAAAACGACCATTACGCCATGCTGTATATAAACGAGTATCAACCTTTTGTTTAATATAATCACCACTTTTTGTATTAAACACCAACTGTTCATTAGGTAATATTATTCTACTTGACTTAGAAACATTACTCTCAACCTTTACTTTACCTTCAACAAGAGTGGTTGTTATCTCACTAGCATCTTTATAACCATTAACATTAAAAGAAGTACCAAGAACCTTGACATTTACGTCGTTAACATTCACAATAAATGGATGACTCTTATCCTTGGTAACATCAAAAAATGCTTCACCTTCTAAGTACACTTTTCTATTCTTTCCCTGAAAGGAAGAAGGATACTTAAGCTTAGTATCGGAATTCAACCACACTTCAGTACCATCAGCAAGTTGTAATTTATAGTCAGCCCCCTTAGGTACAATAATTGTATTATAAGTAGCCTTAACGGGTTTTACAGCTTGAGTACTTTTCTCGTATACCAATTTCTTATTATTATTCAATATTGATACATTTTGATGTGAAAGCTTAATTTTCTTATCCAAAGAAAAAGCCTTACCATCTGATGTGATAAGCGTAGGTGATAGATTTTTAGAAATAACAACTTTACCAGAAGTCTTTTCCATTATTGAATATGGATTCTTATTAATAAGTACCAGAGTAAAAGCTCCAACAATAAGAAGAATAGAAGCTGCAACCTGCAGAACTGATATAATACGCGTACGTTTCTTTTTACGCAATGACGATTCTATTTTATTCCAGACCATCTCCTTATTAGCTGACTCCAGAATTGTTTTACGGTGCTTTATATTACTTAATGTATTTCCAGTAAGTTTATTAAACAAGGCATTATTTGACTCACTACTAGCAATCCACTTTTCAAGCTCCATAGACTCCTTCTCAGAAAGAGCTCCTCTGGTGTACTTTGCTATTAAACTAGCCAATGATATATTGTCCTTAATTTGTCTCATTTATAAATTTCTATTTCTGCATATGTTACTAAAACAAGAAGAAATGAAAAGTGGGTGACAAGAAAAATTAAAAAACTAAAAAAAATTATTGTAGTATGCAGGTAAGGATAGAAACAATTTCTATTAAACGGTGTCTCAAAAACTTATTAGCTCGTTGCTTTTGTGTTTTAACAGTATTTACAGAGATACCCAGATCGTCGGCAATCTCCTGATTTTTAAGGCCATTAAGATAAAGCATGTAGATATCGCGAGAGGCATCAGGGAGCTCATTAAGAGTATTAGCAATTATCTGATTAAGTTCCTCCTCTATGATACTATCATTAAAAAAAGACTCTCCTCCAAAGATAATTTTCTGATAATTAATAAACTTATCTTTCACTTTCTTATGCTCAAAATAATTCAAACAAGAATTTCGGATAGATTTATATAAAAAGGACTTGAAACTAGGTTCATCAAAGAAATCATCACGACGCTCCCATACCTTAATGAAAGACTCCTGAACAATATCTTCAACCACATCCTGAGAAGGAATATACTTTAAACCAAACAAATACAAGCTATCAAAATGCGTATCATATAAAGCCCTAAAAGCCTTATGATCGCCATTCCTGAATCGCTCTATCGTATTGCGTTTATTAAATATCATTCTATATAAAATACTCTTTTATTAACCCGCCACAATTATAATCAAATAATATGAAAAAATAGATCTAGAAAAAGAACAATACCATTAAAACGTTCATTTTTATGATGAGTATAATAGAATTAATTATAAAAAAAATATATATAATAATATACTCACAAAAAAAATAGTGAACAGCTACCTTATAAAGTATCTATTCACTATTTCAAACTAATCGTATAACAAACTTATTTCAGTTCACCAATATATCTTTCAGCATCCATCGCTGCCTTACAACCAGCACCAGCTGAAGTAATAGCCTGACGATAGCTAGAGTCCATTATATCACCAGCAGCAAATACCCCATCAATATTAGTCTTAGAAGAATTTCCTTCAGTAATAATGTACCCTTCTGCATCAGTATTTACGTAATCTTTAAACACTATAGAATTAGGAGTATGACCAATAGCTAAAAAGAAACCATCAATCTTAATCTCAACAGGAGTTTCATCTGTCTCACCCATACGTTTTATAAGACGAGCGCCTTCAACACCATTCTCACCAAAAAGTTCTTTCGTATTATGCTCAAAAAGTACTTCAATATTCTCTGTAGCAAACACCCTATCCTGCATAGCCTTAGACGCACGTAAGAAATTCTTACGAACAATAAGATAAACCTTATTACATAATCCTGCTAAATAAGTAGCCTCTTCGCAAGCAGTATCACCACCACCAACAACAGCAACATCCTTACCTTTATAGAAGAAACCATCACAAGTAGCGCAAGCTGAAACACCCATACCTTTATATTTTTCTTCACTTTCCAGACCAAGATAGCGAGCAGTAGCACCTGTTGAAATAATCACAGTATCAGCTTCAATTGTTTTTTCTTCATCAATAACAACCTTATGTGGCTTAGACGAAAAATCAACACTAGTTACCAAACCAAAACGAATATCAGTGCCAAAACGATCAGCCTGCTGACGTAAATCCTCCATCATCTCATTTCCAGTAATCCCTTTAGGATAACCCGGAAAATTATCAATCTCAGTAGTCGTTGTAAGTTGACCACCCATTTGCATACCAGTGTATAACACAGGATTAAGGTTAGCGCGAGAAGCATATATAGCAGCAGTATAACCTGCAGGACCTGAACCAATTATTAGGCATTTTACCCTTTCATTATTTTCCATAATTATATATAAATTTATTATTACCCCTTTTATTTATACAAATATAACTAATATACTAGACTGCTGCAACGCAAAATATATTAATGACTAATAAAAAATGTTAATACACAAAAAAACACCCATGAGAAAACCCCACAGGTGTTATAAAACAAAAAAAGAGCCGTGATTTGCATCACAGCTCTTTTTGAAATCCGGCATCGACCTACTCTCCCACATCTC
>Ga0193964_1000399_pt1 | contig 21313 bp, 17 predicted proteins | sample FB_7_MG_FD_140323 | JGI IMG/M metagenome (GOLD analysis project Ga0193964, IMG submission 140323) | Microbial mat bacterial communities from the Broadkill River, Lewes, Delaware, United States - FB_7_MG | ecosystem: Environmental > Aquatic > Freshwater > River > Microbial mats | place: USA... | reverse complement strand
TTTCGGTGGCTATAGCGCAGAGGCTACACCTGTTCCCATCCCGAACACAGAAGTTAAGCTCTGTTGCGCCAATGATACTGCATGGGAGACTGTGTGGGAAAGTAGGTCGCCGCCGAATTTTTATAAAAAAAAAGGGACTCACATTTGTGGGTCCCTTTTTTTGTTATTAATAAAATGATGATTATTTGTCGATATCGATGCCATATGATTTAATTTTACGGTGAAGGTTTGATCTTTCAATTGAGATTGATTCGGCTGTTTTGGTCACATTCCAATCGTTCTCAGCGAGTTTAGAACGGATAAATTCGCATTCAAACATATCTTTTGCCTCTTTGTAGTTATTGGTGGTGACGCCTGCAAGAGGTTGCGGATCTTTGTGCGGAATATTTCTAATTTCAGCAGGAAGTGTTTCCTCAGTGATAAGTTGACCTGGTGTCATAATAACAAGACGTTCAAGTAGGTTTTTTAACTCTCGGACATTCCCTGGCCATTGGTAATTTGACATTATCTCTAACGCGTGTTCCGTTATGTCTTTACTCTCCGTGTTCTCTTTCTCGCAGTAAGATTTAATAAAATGTTTAGCCAGAATAGCGATGTCTTGTGCGCGTTCTCGAAGTGCTGGAACTTGGAAGGGGAGTACGTTGAGGCGGTAGAACAAGTCTTGGCGAAAGTTCCCTGCCTTAATCTCATCTTCTAGGTTTTTATTTGTCGCCGCAATAACGCGCACATCAACTTCAATTGTTTTGTGCCCACCAATTCGTTCAAATTTATGTTCTTGTAAAATGCGCAAGACTTTGGCTTGTGTCTTTAGGCTCATGTCGCCGATTTCATCAAGAAACAGAGTACCCTCGTGAGCAAGGTCGAATTTGCCCTTACGTTTGCTTGTGGCCCCTGTGAACGACCCTTTTTCATGGCCAAACAGTTCTGACTCAATAAGATCTTCAGGAATCGCCGCACAATTAACTTCAATGAACGGCTTGTCCGAACGTTTCGAAAGTTTATGGATTGAGCGAGCAACCAGTTCTTTTCCTGTACCATTTTCACCCGTAATGAGTACCCAGCCAGATGTTGGTGCAGCAATGGAGATCTGTTGTTTGAGTTCTTGAATGATTGGACTACTGCCAATGATGTTGTAGTCACGCGAAATCTTCGCTTTAAGACTTTTGTTCTCTTCGACCAGTTGGTTCACTTTTAGGGCGTTGTGAATGCAAACAAGAAGTTTTTCGAGTGAGAGTGGCTTTTCTATGAAATCATATGCACCTAACTTGGTCGCAGTGACCGCAGTTTCAATTGTGGCATGGCCACTCATCATAATGATTTGTAGGTCACTGTGAAGGGAACGCAGTTCCTTGAGGGTGTCAATACCATCCATGCCTGGCATCCAAATATCCAGTAAAACTAGATCTGGTTTCTCCTCTTTAACTGCATCAATGGCTTCTTGGCCATCTTTCGCTAGTCGTGTTTGAAAACCTTCATCCTGTAGAATTCCCGTGATGCTTTCGCGAATATTTTTTTCATCATCAACAATCAGAATTTGCTTCATAGTTTCTCCATTTATACTTTTTCAATTGTTCTGATTGGCAGCTCAATAATAATTTCAGTTCCTTGAGGCTGATGATCTTTTACACGAATATAGCCATTATGGTCGGAAATAATTGTCGCGACAATGGCTAACCCTAATCCTGTCCCTGTTTTTTTTGTTGAGAAATAAGGTTCGAATAGTCGAGGTTTGTCAACGTCAGGAATACCGCAACCGTTATCAGTAATGGTTAATGTTATCATCTGCAGTGGTGCTATCATTTTTGTTTTTAACTTTATCTCATGCGGAATTGGGGTTTCCTCTACGGCGTGGATTGCATTGTCCAGAAGGTTAATAATAACGCGCTTAATTTGCTCTTGATCTAATTCAAGTAGTTCTAAGTCGTTTGCAGGTTCAAAGGTGAAGCTAATCTCTTTGTGACCTTCTTGAAAGAGGACAAGAGTTTCTGAGATAATAAAATTTAAATCTTGAAGAGTTGGATTGCTTGCTGGCATACGGGCAAAGTTTGAAAATTCATTAACAAGATTCTTTAAATCGTCAACTTGAGTGATGATCATGCGAGTGCATTCGTCAAAAACATCATCCTCTTGAGAAAATTGTTTCAAGTAGCGCCGGCGTAAGCGTTGTGCCGATAGTTGTACTGGCGTTAATGGGTTTTTTATCTCATGGGCAATGCGTCGTGCTACCTCACGCCACGCGGCCATACGCTGGGTTTTTAACTGCTGCGTTAGATCGTCGAAAACGATTACTGTTCCCATAAATTGGTTGTTCTCATCGAGAAGACTTGTAATGTTTAGTAATAAGGTTAATTGTTGCCCTTGGATACTTAAGGATATTTGACGACGTATTGAATCTTTGTTTGAACGCAGTAATTCACCTAAAAATCCTTTGATAATTTGCAGCTGCTTTGTTGTGACGACATTTTGGTAGTTTTTGGCGAGGACTCGGCTGGCACGTATTTTAAGAATTGTTTCCGCTGATTTGTTGATTGTCGTAATGATACCATCACTATCAAGAGAGATAACTCCTGCTGTAACGTTTTTGAGGACAATCTCCATGTAGCGTCGACGTTGATCGATTTCGATGTTTGAGTCTTGTAGATCATTCAAGGCGTCTTTGATACGTGTTTTTTCTTGGCGCAGTTCACCCGTCATTTTGTCGAATGAATCGATAAGAATACCAATCTCATCATCACTCGGTGCAGGTAAGATAACGTCAAGATTATCTGTACCAATTTTTTTCGTTGCGATGACTAGCTCTTGAAGTGGAACAGTAATACTGCGCGCTAAGCGAAAACCAAACCATGTAGCAAGGAAGATGATAACAAGGGCAATCAACAGTAATATAGCGATGTAACCCTGCTTGATTTTCCCTTTAAGTTGCTGTGCTTCTTTGTATTGTTGATACGACGAGGAGATCTCCTGCATTTTGCTAACAAGGGAGTATGGCACATGGTAGTTAACAACAACAACACCGACAATGTCATTCGCATTCCAGTTTGACATGATAGGGACGACACCACGAATTAGATCAGCCTTCCCCGTCGGGGTGATATTGGTGAAGCGGCGACCAAGTAGCGCTTCCTGAATCGTGTCAGAACTCGGATTGGTAAATTCAGCTAAGGGTACACTCGGGTTCGATACCCGAACCAATTCTTCGTGGGTGGATGAAAAGACCTCAACAATCCCAAGATTATACTCTATTTGCTTATCTGTAATCAGTATGCGTAAATTATCGAGTTCGCTATCGTTAAGTAGTTTGTCGTTTTTAATTCGAGTCGAGAGTTGATCAGCATAGTACAGAGCATTTGTCGCCGCATTATTGTAGTACGTTTGGGCAACAGCTAATGATTCCGTCAGAGATGATTCAATTTCAGCGCTAAACCAATTGTCAATTGAGTTGGTAATAAAAGCTGCTGAAGCAAAAAACAACAGCATGGTTGGGATTAGCGAGAGCAAGACAAACGTTAGGACAAGTTTTGAGCGTAGTCGCGCCCCAGGAATATTCTTTTTCCGTTCGATAATCAGTTTGAACAGATTTCTGATAATTAAAAATAGAAATAGGATGATCAGAAGAATGTTTATGTTGATCAGTGCCAACACCAATAGATTGTTGGAGAGTTGAACTTGTTCGGCTTGCTTATAGATTTGGTCTTCAAAAAAAGGAAAACCAAACATCAGGGCAACGATCACGAGGGTGAGCCCCCATTCGCGTCGACGTTTACGTGTTTCTGGGTGTTGTTTTTGTGTTTCAGACATAGGTAAAATTAACGGTAAAGGGTTAATGGATTACCGTTATCATGGCATGGATTAAATGTCGGTGCAACGTCAATAAAAAAGGCAGCCAATGGCTGCCTTTTCGTTGTCTATGAATGGTTATTGAGAGAGGTTACTCTGCCCAAGCTAGATCGGTTTGAATGCTCGGTGCTGGAAGTTTGAGCGCCTCTTGTAGATCGGCATCAGAGAATTCAACAATGCGCCAACTTTCAGGCGTAGCGAGAATTTTTTCGACCATCTTATGGTTGACATCGTGGCCACCTTTATATGACTTGATATGGCCTAAGATTGAAAAGCCGAGCAAGCTGAAGTCGCCAATGGTATCAAGAATTTTGTGACGGACAAACTCATCAGAGTAACGTAATCCCTCTGGGTTCATAATGCAATCCTTACCAATGACAATCGCATTTTCTAGTGAGCCGCCACGAGCAAGGCCGATTGACTTCAGGTACTCAACCTCTTCCATAAATCCAAAAGTTCGAGCTGAAGCAACTTCTTCGCATAATGATTCAGGAGTTAAGTTAACCGATTTATGTTGTTGACGAATGCAGGGATGATCAAATGAGAGATCAAAACTGATTTTGAAGAAACGAGACGGGATAATACTAACCCTTTTTTCGCCTTCAATAAGGGTAATTGGCTTATTAATAACAAGAACTTTACGGCTGCGGTTGAGACGTGTAATTCCTGTTTGTTGTAAAACTTTTATAAATGGAGCCGCACTGCCATCCATGATAGGGATTTCTGGGCCATCAATATACACATGGAGATTGTCGATGTGGCAGGCCGTTAAGGCCGCCATGAAATGTTCAACAGTGGAGACACTTAGATCACCCTTGCCGATCACCGTCGCCATTTTGGTGTCAACAACATTGCTAGAAAGTGCTTCAATTGACCGTGTTTGGTCACCATCAGTGCGATGGAAAATGACACCTGTTCCGGCTGTTGCTGGCCGAAGTTTCATTGTAATATTATCACCAGTATGCAGACCGATACCGCTAATTTGAGTAGGTTTGCTAATTGTGCATTGGCAAATCATAAAGTGTTGACCTTATCCGTGTGCGAGTAATTGTTAGTTACGGATTAGGTATGCATGGTTCGTGCCACGTTTTATGTGGTTGTAATGGGCTGAATTTATGGGGTTTGTAGCAGGAGTGTGTCGATCTTGCTTTCGAGGTGTTGCAAAAATGTTGTGGCATTAAAGACACATTTAGCTGTTTTTACTCGATGTGCGAGGGCTATAGGCGCCCAGAGCGCAGGATGCCGATAGCCAGCCAAAGACCTAGCGCCCCAGCAATGGTGTAGCCCAGAAGTCCTAAAGCGGGGATGCCAAAGATATGTGGACCGCTTTGACTTTGCATGATCAAAGATGAACCGATAATTAACGAACCAATTAAGAAGCTAAAGGAAAGTCGGTTACTCGATTTGTCGAGATCGGTAATCAATTTTTCTAAACCACGGTGCTCAAGGTCAATTTTAAAATTGTTATTATTGATGCGGTACATCAGTTCCTTAATGTCTCGTGGTAATGTGCGCGCAACGTCACTGTAAGCTCGTAGCGTTTGGGTGATCTCCTTTTGTATGCTTGAGCCAGAAAGGCGTTGTTTAATCAGTTCTGTTACCGCAGGTTGGATCTGTTCGACGAGATTGAAGCTTGGATCGAGTTGACGACCGATGCCTTCAATGGTCATTAGAGCTTTCGCCAGCAACATTAAATCAGAAGGGAACTTTATGTGGTGAGCCTTCATCATCACAATAAATTCATTGATCAGTTTGAAGCTATTGATTCGTTCAAGGGGGATCTGATAATAATCGTCGATAAATTCTGATAGATCACGCTTTAAGGAGGCAATATTGACCTCTTTGGATTGTTCTCGCGCCGTTAACATAACCGAAATAAGGAGGTCGATGTCACGTTTGTATAAACCTAAGAGAAGGTTGGCAAGCTGGAGTTTTAAATCCTCACCGAGGTAGCCGATCATGCCTAGATCAAGAAAGCAGATTTTGTTTTCGGGCAATACGAGGATGTTGCCGGGGTGTGGATCACCATGAAAAAGACCATGGGAAAGCACTTGTTCCAAAAACGACTGTGCGCCCACCTGAGCAATTTGTTTTAAGTCGTAGCCAGCATTTTCTAGGCGTTGAATTTCAGAGATTTTTATCCCGTCAATATACTCCATTGTCAGTACGGCTTCGCTACTGAACTCCCAAAACACTTGAGGAATATAAACAGAGTTGTTGTGCTCAAAATTGGTGCGAAAGCGACCAAAGGTGTGACCCTCTTTGGTGAAGTCAATTTCACGGTAGATGGTTCGGTTAAACTCCTTAACAATCTCGACAGGAGAGCAAATGTTTTCTAAAAAACCGTGCTTTTCAAGAAGTGCTGCTAAACCATTGAGAATATCGATGTCTGTTTCAATTATTTTCTCAATGCTGGGGCGGCGAACTTTTACGGCTACTGCCGTACCGTCGGGGAGCGTGGCTTGATGAACTTGAGCGATTGAAGCGGCAGCAACGGGTTCGGAGCTAAAGGTGGCGAATAGGGTGTCAATAGGGGCGCCAAGCTCTTTTTCGATGTGTCGCTTGATCTCATTGAGCGCGATGGGCTGAACAGAATCTTGCAGTTTGTTGAGTTCCCGCAAATAATCAGCAGGTAAAATATCTGGTCTAGACGAAAGGGTTTGTCCTAGTTTGATAAATGTTGGGCCAAGCTTCTCCATCGCCATACGTAGGCGCACGGGTGTTGGCAGGCGTTCAAGCTGTTTTTTCTCTGAATTGCGACGGACCAGCTGACGACCAATTTCCAAATAATAGTCCAAGTTGAGTTGTTCAACAACTTGGTCAAAACCATGAGTTACTAAGATGCCAAGTACTTCACGGTAACGCTTCAGTGAGCGTAGATTGCGATTGATGTGAATCAACGGTAGCATCAGCGGGATCTATGGTTTTGTTCGTTGAGCTTCGAGGGCGGCAATACGCTTTTCTAGTGTTGAAAATTCCTCCTTAGTCACTAGGCCGACACGGTCGCAGGCTTTTAGTACCTCCTCAGTCGCTTGCTCTTCAAGCTCTGATTGGCGCTGACTGATATTTGTTTTTAGTTTCTCGACAAGGCATTGTCCCTCCTCTTCACTTAAATTGAAACGTTCCTTAAGCTCAGCCGTGAGTTCTTCGGCTTTTTTTTGAGTTAACGATGCCGCACCGAGGGCAGTGAATAAGGTCTTTTCGATGACTTCAAGCATAATATCCTCCTCAAGGGTGAATGGTTGCTTAGATAGTAGCATGTTGGGCGAAGGTTTCAAGGTTGATCTGTGATGGCCTGTCTTCGCCCTTGGCGTCATTAGTCGCTGATGTTGAAGCGTTTTAAGTACTTTTCGATGGTGTTCCATGGCGGCAAGCCCAATTCTTTCCAAAGTTTGCGAACCAAACGATTTGCTGTCTCGTTCTGATGCACTGCCGCATGACATTCTCGCCAGATAATCGTATGTATTTCATCAAGATCGTTGAGGTAGCGAGTCACAATGGTGCTACAGATGTCGCGATCATCAGGGAGGTTAATTGTTGAGCTATTGTAGCTCGCCAGTACGATAGCGTGGGCCGTGAATTCATTGTCAACAGTAATGTCGGGGCTGTCGTCATCCTGGTTACTTAGCTGATACGTTCCCATGAACTCACTGCTAATTTCCCACGCCGTTGTCGGTTGAGGAAAGTGCGAAAGTTCTGGTAGGTAGAACTCGTATAGATAATGGGTCGGAAATTCTGGCACACCTCGAACTTGAATAAGCTGAATAATCTTTGTTGAGAGTGTCTTTTTGTCCTCTTTTGCGGCACGATGACTGGGGTGAACGTTAGGTTGGTTCGTTCTCGGCCCTACTGTCGCAATCTCAATGTTGAGAAGTCGCTCTAGCTCTTGGTCAATACGGAGCCGTTGCTCGGTGGTGCTGTCAAGACCAAGTTCTTCAAGTGCTGTAAGAATTGCATCGCTTGGTCGTGGTATACGGGGTTGCCATTTACTCCGTTTTGCTCGGTTAACTTTTGGTTGTAGGTGATAATTAAAGCATTGCCCCAAACTTGAATTGTTGAAATGCTCAATACCCATTGAATTTTGAGTCATCGGTTCCGATACAAATTGCACAAGGTCACTCTGTAGGAGCTGGTATGCATTTTCGGGTAAAAGCAGCGTCAGTGCTAGCAATTCAGGGTCTTGTTGGCGAAGTTTAGACCACGCATTACGTCGCGTTACTTCACCATGGAAAACGGTTTCTGCGCTATCGTCAGTCCCTTTGCTGAGCGATAACTGAATCGTTTGCGTTGTGAGTGAGCTGACGCTATGGAGAGTAAACTCGTTTTGTAGCCACTTGATGACCATATCGCTAAACGGGCTGGATAAAAGACTCGATGGTGTTTGAACGTTAAGCTGACTTCCCGTAGACATAATACCGAGTACATAGCCGAGGTGGTAGACCCATGTTGGTGTCGAGCGAGGCAATTCAAAGCTCTGGTTTGGTAATACTAAGCGTAAGTGGGTCAAAAATGCATTGCGTTGTTGAGTATTGGGCGTAGTTGCCTCGCAGAGGCATGCTTTAATCGTTAGTTGCTGCTGGGACGCTTGCAGCTGAAACAGATCCGTATAGTGATGTTGGCCCGTTGGGCACCCCAATAGTTTTCGTAATAAATATTTGAACGCGAGCCTCGCTGGTTGGTCAACCTCTATAAGTTGTTCCGTTGCGCAGGGAGCCATGTTGCAAAATAGTAACATGTTGTAGTCAGAAGGTTCGCTTTCAGTCGATGTTTCTAAACATAGTGAGTTGTGCTCGAGCAGTTGGTTTAACATTTGAGCCGCTCGACTTTGGTTGTCAAAAGTAGAAATTTGATCGAGGCGACGTAGCAGGTGGTGGAATAGAACGGCGCTGCTTTCGTCGAGTTCAGGCTCTTTGAGCTTTGGTTTTAGATCGCCAAACGATTGTTCGTCCAGCTCACTGGCTAAATAGCACAGGGCGTGGTCGAGGTTTTCAGGTTGCAAGTTGTAGGGGATTTTGTCGAGATAAAGCAAAGACAATAATCGCGCCATTGACAGTGAAAGTTTCTCCTGTGCCTGAATTTCAAACGAGGGCAGGTGTTTCGCATGTAACTCAGGATTGCGGCGAAAATGCTCACTGAGCAGTGGCAGAGCGCGCTGGTAAGCACCCATGCACAGGTTGGTTAAGTGCCAAAAAGAGAGCTTTTCTGGTGGGCATAAACCGAGAACAGCTAACGTGCGAAACTCGTCCATGAGCTGAATGAGCGTATCCTCGAATTGGTCGATTCGGTCACTGTCTGCTGTTTTGGGTGGTAAGAATTGGCTGTGAATGGATTGGTCATCAACACACCAAACGGTAATGTTGTGTGCTGTCCATGTGGCAAAATACCGAATTCCGAGAGCTTGCGAGCTTGCCAGAGCTGCTTCCATATCAAATTGTTCGTCATCGGGGAAAAGGATGAATCCGCCAGCAACAAAACTCTCTTGATTGATCCAAAAGAGCAGGTCGAGAGATTGCGCACCTCGACTGGTGATGATATTGGCATTAATCTCTGTTTTACGAAACGGCGAGTGGCCTGTCGCAATGTAATCCTGCGCCCAATGGGAGATCTGTTGTAAAAATCGGTTTCGTGTCGCACTGTCCATCATTTAGAAGTTCACTCGCTGGCTGTAGGCTGAAACATATTGCTTTGAGTTTGTGGTTTTGAACGGTGAAAATGTTGATACGCCAGATCGGTTACGGTACGACCACGAGGGGTACGATTGATATAACCTTGTTGAAGCAAAAACGGCTCAATCACCTCTTCTATGGTATCCTTCTCCTCGCCGATAGCTGCCGCTAGGGTGTCCAGTCCCACAGGCCCACCACCAAACTTATCAATAATAGTTTGCAGCATCAAACAGTCCATATGGTCGAAGCCGCTATGGTCGACTTCAAGGCGTGTTAGGGCCGTATCGGCGACAGCTTGAGAAATCGTACCGTCATTTTCTATCTGGGCAAAGTCACGCACGCGGCGCAACAGGCGGTTCGCAATACGAGGTGTTCCACGGCTACGGCGGGCAATCTCAATTGCGCCATCAGTATTGATGGGAACATTTAAGATATTAGAGCTGCGCTGAACAATGATTGCCAATTGATCATGGTTATAGAACTGAAGTCGGCTGATCACGCCAAAGCGGTCACGTAACGGTGAAGAGAGCAGACCGGCACGAGTGGTCGCACCCACAAGGGTAAAACGGGGGATGTCGAGCTTAATTGTACGTGCTGATGGCCCTTGACCAATCATGATGTCAATTTGGAAATCTTCCATCGCGGGATAGAGAATCTCTTCAACAACAGGAGATAAACGGTGGATCTCGTCAATGAAAAGTACGTCGCCCTCTTCGAGGTTGGTCAAGATTGCCGCTAAATCGCCCGGTTTTTCAATGACTGGCCCCGAGGTGCTTTTGATGCTGACCCCCATCTCGTTAGCGATGATATTCGCCAGTGTGGTTTTTCCTAGTCCTGGGGGGCCATAGAACAGCACATGATCCAGAGCCTCTTCGCGATTAAGGGCAGCCTGAATGAAGATACTCAAGTTCTCCTTGGCTTTCTCTTGACCAATGTAGTCTGCAAGGGAGCGCGGGCGCAACGGGTTATCAAAGTGGCTGTCGTCGTCGCATATGTCTGGTGTAATCAGGCGTTCTGACATGGTTGTTCTCTCATCTCGGTTTAGCGAATAAGGAGTTTAAGGGCTGATTTAAGCACCGTTTCCATCGTGTCATCAGGGCCGATATGCACTTTTGCAATCGCAGCACTGGCTTGCTTCTCTTTGTAGCCGAGATTAATTAATGCTGACAGTGTGTCGTCGTTTATATCAAGGGGGGCGGAGCTGGTTAGATCGTTTTGTTGTTGTGTTGGATCCAGTGGCGCCAGTTTGCGTATTTTTTCTCGTAGCTCAAGGATTAACCGTTCTGCTGTTTTCTTGCCAATTCCCGGCAGAGTGGCTAAGCGTTTGGCATCCTCTTGCGCTAAAGCTTCACGCAGATCGGTACATGACATATGCGATAAGATATTGAGCGCAACTTTAGGACCAATTCCTGAAATTGACAGAAGAAGAGTGAACATCTCCTTCTCGCTTGGCGTTAGGAAGCCGAACAGTAGCAGGGCGTCTTCACGAACGTGGGTGTAGATATGTAAGGTTGCCACCCCCTCGTCTGGGAGGCTGTAAAAACTCGATAATGGCACTGCAACCTGATAGCCCACTCCGTTCACATCAATAATGATCTGTTCGGTCGTTTTAACCGCAACATTTCCCGTAAGTAGTGCAATCATTTCTGCATCCTTTTTCTTTGTTGCGTTTGGGCTGAAAGTGCCTTGTCAAGGCGGTTAGTCAGGTGGTGGCTGTTTGCGTGGCAGATGGCAACGGCTAAAGCATCTGATGCATCCTCCTGAGCAATTTCAGGAAGCTTCATCAGTGCTTTGACCATTTGCTGAACTTGACTTTTTCCTGCTTTACCGTAACCGACAACAGCGCTTTTGACCTGCAAAGCCGTGTATTCTGAAACAGGCAAATCCGCATTGACCGATGCTACAATCGCTGCACCACGTGCTTGACCAAGTTTGAGTGCAGATTGGGCATTCTTCGCCATAAAAACCTGCTCAATTGCAACGACGTCGGGTTTGTAGCGCTCAATCACCTCAACCAGCCCCTCAAAGATAATCTTAAGGCGCTGAGGTAGCTCGTCCTTGCTGTTGGTGTATATCGCACCATTGTCAACATGAATCAAGCGGTTGCCCTGTTTTTCAATCAGGCCGTATCCGGTAATTCGGGTGCCTGGGTCTATGCCAAGAATCCGCATTGAGTTGCGTTAGCCCATCAACTCAGCCATAACTTCATCACTGAAATCAGCATTGGTGTAGACATTTTGTACGTCGTCGTTATCTTCGAGCTTTTCCATCAACTTAAGCATTTGATCCGCTTTTTTGATGTCGAGATCAACTTGGTTTTGTGGCAGCATTGTCACTTCGGCGCTGGTGAACTCAAGGCCGCTTGTGGTTAGTGCATCACGAACCGATATGAAATCGCCAGGCTCAGTGATGACTTCGTAGCTTTCCCCTTCGTCCTTAACGTCCTCTGCGCCGTTTTCGAGAGCAACCTCAAACACAGTGTCGAAATCAACTTCGTTGCTAAAAGAGATAACGCCCTTGCGATCAAAGAGAAAAGCAACAGAGCCGTCAACACCAAGGCTGCCGTTTTGCTTGGTAAAGCAGTGGCGAACATCTGCAACGGTACGTGTCCGGTTGTCGGTTAAAATCTCAACCAATACCGCAACACCGCCGGGTCCATAACCCTCCATTGTTCCCTCTTCGTAATTTACACCATCGAGATCGCCTGTACCTTTTTTGATCGCTCGTTCGATAGTATCTTTCGGCATATTGCCGGCCTTCGCCTTGTCAACAGCCGTACGCAAGCGAGGGTTCATATCAAGATCGCCACCACTAATTTTAGCAGCAACGGTGATCTCTTTAATCATTTTGGTGAAAATTTTGCCCCGTTTAGCATCTTGAGCACCTTTACGGTGCTTGATGTTTGCCCATTTACTATGTCCAGCCATGCGATATGCCTCCTTGGTGAAATAAAATATAAGTTCAAGTTGTGCGAAATGTCTCGGTTTGGGGTCGTGAATCGTTTACAAAATGGCGAGTCACTCATGCCATATCGAAAAACCCACGAATTGTAACATGAAGGCAAAACATGCGGCAAGGTCAATGTCGGTTTGGTGGTGAGCTGGGGAGGTGGGCTGTTTATGTGTTTCGTTTTGGTGCAGATAAAAAAAACGCCGCACGGAGGAGAGAGTCCTAGTGCGGCGCATAAATTAGGGAGTTGATTCTTGAAAGGGGGGTAAGAATTCGTTGGCTCCCGTGTCATTGTGTAGTGGTGTACTAGTTAGCATTGTGTGTGCCAACTTCGTGCTCGTAGGTCATATTGTTGTAATAAATACCCTATCTGATTGATATTACTGTTTTTATACTAAGCTGTATTTTGTTGGTCGTTAACATTTAGTCTTTTTGGGTGCGATAAACTGTGTGCCAAGTTTGACACATTGGCACATTGGCGTGTCAATGGTGACTCACTTTTCTGTGGCAGAGGACGATGATTTAAAGTTTTCCCCTTTAAGGTTGTGCCGTTCAAGTAAGCGGTACAAGCTACGCCGTGGCAGCTGGGCTTCGCGTGCAGCTTGCGAAACATTGCCGTCCGCATCGCTAAGGTAGCTTTTGAGCAGCCCTTTTTCGACCAAATTGATCTGTTTTTCCAGCGTGTGACGAAATGAAGCCTTTTCTGCGTTTGGTTCTTGTTGATGTTTACCGATTAGCTCGGTGAAGACAACAGGTAGGTTTTCGAGGTGGATGCAGTTGTCCTGTGTCAAAACTGCCGCACGTTCGATAATGTTCTGTAGTTCTCGAATGTTACCCGGCCAACGATACTGGCGCATCGCTTGAATCGCTCGCCGGTCAATGCTATCAATATTTTTATTTACCCGCTTGCTGGTGCTGCGTAAAAATTGTTCGACAAGCTCTTCTAACGAATCGAGTCGGTTGCGTAGCGGTGGCATAGTGATAGAAAAAACGTTGAGGCGGTAAAAGAGATCCTCGCGAAACCAACCCTCTTGAACGCCTTTTTCAAGGTTTTTATTGGTCGCAGCAATAAGGCGCACATCCACCTGCTTGGTGCTGTTGCCGCCAACGGGACGAATCTCACCACTGTCCAGTACTCGAAGGAGTTCTGCTTGCAGTTTTGGCGTGATGTCACCGATCTCATCAAGGAAAATGGTGCCGCCGTTTGCTGCTTCAAACAACCCTTTTTTGTCCGTGAGTGCCCCTGTGAATGACCCCTTGGTGTGGCCGAACAGTTCACTCTCCATCAAGCTGTCGGTAAGGGTGGTACAGTTGAGCGTTACCAGTGTTTTATCGGTGCGCTGACTCATTTGGTGGATCGCTCGCGCAGTTAACTCTTTACCTGTGCCACTTTCGCCACGGATAAGAACCGTTGTTGGTGTTGGGCCAACTTGGCGGATTAAATTGAGAACTTCGGTGGTGTGAACATCTTTGCCGACAATTGCCAGTTCACCAAACTCCTGTGATAACGCATGTTTAGCAAGTTCATACTTCTGTGCTAAAATAACACGGTCCTCTTCTAGGCGCTTCAGGGCATACGGCAAGCACATCTCGGCTTCAGCAAGCCCCTGATGTACCGCAATCGCCAGTTCACGGCAGGTGTCGTAACCACAGGCGCCACAATCCAACTCATTTTCGTGAGCGCCCTTATTGATGTGGAGCAATATCTTGCGAATGCTGTCACCGCTTGGCAGATCTAAGCGCTTATGTTTATTGCGAAAACTACGCGAAAAGTTAATTTCAGGGAGGTCGTTTTGGTAGTTGTCCGCAGTATTATATTGGATTGTGTCATTTTCGTAATGTTTGTGAATCAGCGTCCGTTTGGCAAACGTGGTTAAGCGGTTGTTACGCCCCGGGCCGCCGATACAACCACCGTTACAAAAACGGATATCCACCAAACGTGCTGTAATGCGTCCTGCCGCCAAGTCGCGGATGATCTCCAGCGAGTTTTCTTCACCTTCAGCAGAGATAAAGCGCGGCTGAAAAAAACTATCCTGAATATTAAACACCTGAAATGGTCCACCTGTAATAGGAAACAAGCTGCCCTTATTGGGCCTAATGCCATCAAACGGTGTTACCCCCAAACGAGTCAGATCAATCCGTTGCTGCTGAAACATTTGGCTTAGTTCTTTGTAGGTCAACACCGCATCAATGGCCCCAGAAACTTGTTCCGCAGCGATCTCAAACTTACCCGCAATGCATGAACTGATATAGACTACGCGTACATTTGGGCCATGAATCGTTTTCAAATAACGGCCTATCGCCACCATCGGAGAGACCGTTGGCATCAGATTTTTCAGCATTTGCGGGTAGTGGCGTTCGATTAAATCAACAATCGTTGGGCAGTGCGTGGTGATTAATGGTTTATCCGAAGGTTGAGCAACTGAAGAATTGTATTCGGGGCCGATCATCTCTACCCCAGCAGCACCTTCGTGGGCTTCATCAAAACCTAAGCGTTTTAAACCTGTGACCAGTTGACCGGGAGAGATGTCGTGAAAAAATGCTGGGAACGAGCAACCGAGAACCGCAATGGTTTTTTGCGGTGCCGCAAGCAGTTGGCGCGTTTCTTCGCTGCTATCTTCAATCACTTTCGCTTTTTGGGTACACACCGCAATGCACTTACCGCAACCGATGCAGCGGGTATGAATCACCTCGGCATAATGTTCTTTAACTTTAATCGCCTTCACTGGGCAATTGCGCACACAGGCATAGCATTTGCGACAACGCTCTTTTACGGTTTTAATTGGCCCCATTGGTTCGTCTCCATCAATAAATTTCAGCCAGTGTGCCACTGTTGGCACAGGGTGTCAAGGGGGGGGCATTGTCGGAGAGTGCGGCGGTTCTTATTATGTGCTCATCTTTATTGTTAAAACGGGGCTGAGCATACTGTTAGTTTTTCAAAAATAAAACATAGGCCACCAGTGCTTCTAACTGATGGTCATCAAAGTGATCAGAGAAAGAGGGCATACCACCCGCGCGGCCATTTTTCAACGTGAAAAGAATCTCTTCATTGCTGCTGCCATAGGTGAATTCTACCCGCTGTAGTGATGGGCCACTACGAGCACCGAGGCCGCTGCCTTGTCTACCATGACACGATGTGCATCGTTGGTTAAACAGTTTACGACCGAGGCGCGTTAACTGTTGTTGCGCGGTTATTTCAGGGGTGGGTGGTTGTTGAGGTGTTATGCTCTGCTGATCGCAGGCAGTTATGGAGCAAAGCAATATCACAGCCGTTAATGTCGATAAAATATGGGGGTAGACGTTGTGACGTAAGGGGGCGGTGTTTTTAGGCATCGGTCATCTCCTTGTTTAGATAGCAGCACGTGGAGTGGTTTCAAATAAGGATGAATTAAAGTGTGCCTGCGTTAACCTTACTTGTCAAGATTACGACTGGTGTTCGCTGCCGAATGGGGCTCGATAAATGGATGTTGTTTTAGTTGAAATGGAAAATGGGGAAATTTATACTCCAAATAAAGGGGTAATTAGTGAATTACGTGCCAATCTGTTTAGGAATTAACTGAAAGACGTGGTGGGTGTTGATGTGCGCCATTCTGTGCACACATTAATTTTAACACGAACGGGTTAACGTAATACTCTCCTGCCATGCTCAATGTTTGTTAAGAAAGTAACGTGACAATGGAAGATATGATTCAAATTGCTGGAATCGCCAGCATGGCGGAAGCCGAAATGGTTGTCGCTTGTGGAGCCACCCATATTGGCTTTCCGTTGCGGTTGGCATACCACAAAGAGGATGTGAGCGAAATTGAGGCGGCAAATATCATCCGCAGTGTTTCAGGCACGTGCCACAGTGTGTTGATCACCTATTTGAATCGCTGCGATGAGATTGTTGAGTTTGTACAACAATTAAATGTGGCGGTTGTGCAACTTCATGCCGCAATTGATGTGGCTGAACTTCGAGCGCTACGACAAAAACTCCCCCACCTAAAAATTATTAAAAGCCTTATTGTGGGGATGGATAGTGAGGAGCAACTTTTAAACACCGTTGCTGACTATGCCCCTTACGTCGATTATTTTATTACCGACACCTTTGATCCCCAGACGGGGGCGACAGGGGCAACGGGAAAGGTTCACGATTGGCAGATAAGCAAACGAATCGTTGAGCTGTCCTGCAAACCTGTCATTTTAGCGGGAGGCTTAAATGCCGAGAACGTCCGCGAGGCCATCATGGCCGTAAAACCCGCTGGGGTCGATACCCATACTGGCGTTGAACGCGCTGATGGTAGTAAGGACAAAGCGCTCGTACAATTGTTTATCAATGAAGCGCTGGTTGGTTTTTCAGCAATCCAGAATCAGCGCTAACGGATCAAATCACTGTACTCACGAAGGCAAGCGTTCGCTTTCAGCCGCTGTCGTCCCTTGTTGTGCCGAACGTGCAACGTTGCCATTTTAAAATAACACAGCCGATTCGGAATGATTACCGAATCGGCTGTGGTGGTTTTGTGCTCTACGCTAGATCCTTTAGATCGGTTAAGAGGCTGCGGCGGTTATTGTGCTGACAGATAGCGGTGAATTGCTGCTGCCGACTGTTTGCCATCGCCCATGGCTAGAATCACTGTCGAACCACCACGGGTGATGTCGCCGCCAGCATAAACGCCAGCAATACTTGTTGCGCCAACATCATCGGCGATAATATTGCCCCAGTCATTAAGCTGCAAGTCGGGGGCGGTCGCGGTTAGTAGCGGGTTGGCGCGAGTGCCTAAGGCGTTGACAATAATGTCGGCGTCCAGCACCTCTTCGGCGCCCTCAATGGCAATAGGACGCTGACGCCCTGAAGCATCGGCCTCACCCAACTCCATCTTCTGGCAACGTAACCCTGTGACCCAACCGTCTTCGCTAGCCTCCACCGCTAAAGGCGAGGTTAGCATGACAAACTCAACCCCTTCCGCTTTAGCATGGTGCACCTCTTCGACACGGGCTGGCATCTGTTCCTCTTTGCGGCGATAAACAATCCTCGCCCGCTGCGCACCAAGACGGCGGGCAGTACGAACACAGTCCATGGCTGTATTTCCAGCACCAACCACCGCTACTCGCTTGCCCTTTAACACGGGTGTCGAGCACTGTTCGCTCTGGCCGGCGCCCATCAGGTTGACACGAGTTAAATATTCGTTTGCCGCATAAACCCCTTTAAGGCTTTCGCCGGGGATATTCATCATCGCTGGCAGACCAGCACCATTACTGATAAACACCGCATCAAATTGCTCCTTGAGCTGGGCGATGGTCAGTGTTTTGCCAATAATCACATTGCACTCGATCTCCACCCCCATCTGTTGCAGGCGTGCCACTTCAACATCAATAATCTCTTTGGGCAGCCGAAACTGGGGGATACCGTAGCGCAGTACGCCACCGGTATCGTGCAACGCTTCGAAAATTGTGACGGCATGGCCTGCTTTGGCCAGCTCTCCCGCTGCGGTCAGACCACAGGGGCCACAGCCAACCACCGCTACTTTTTTACCGCTGGGGGGGGCGAGTTCCACCTGATCCAGTTGCTCGGCATGGGCCATCGCCCAATCGGCAACAAAGCGTTCCAAATAGCCGATGGCTACTGGCTGTCCTTTGACGCCGTGAACACATTTGGCTTCACATTGGCTCTCCTGTGGGCACACGCGACCACAAACTGCGGGCAGGGCATTGTCATGCTGGAGAATCTGCGCTGAGCGCACCAGATCACCTTCGGCCAAGGCGGTGATAAATTCAGGGATCGACACCTGAACGGGGCAACCTTGTACGCAGATACGACTCTTACAATTAAGGCAGCGTTGCGCCTCCTGAATCGCCTGCTCTTTGGTTAGGCCGAGGTTGACTTCGCTAAAATTACCACTGCGCTGCTCAGCATCTTGTTCTGGCATCAGTACGCGTTGAATCGCTAATCGTTCTTTGGTGGACATGGCTTTAGTCATTGTCCGTTCTCCTTAAGATGCCGCGCGGGCAGTGAGTTGTTCATCGAGGCGACAGCACTGCTCTTGTTCGCGGTACATGGTCAAGCGATCCATTAGGCTGGTGAAATCGACCAAGTGGGCATCAAATTCTGGGCCATCGACGCAAGCAAACTTGACCTCGTCGCCCACCTGAACGCGGCAACCGCCGCACATACCCGTACCATCGATCATAATTGGGTTAAGGCTCACCAGCGTTTTAATGCCGTAGGGGCGGGTCAATTCGCTAATGGCACGCATCATCGGCACAGGGCCAACGGCAAACACCGCTTCAGGGCAACGCTCGGGGTCATCCAGTAACGCTTGTAAGGCGGTGGTAACAAACCCTTGCTGGCCTAAACTCCCATCGTCGGTGGTGATCTGAACTTCAGCAGAAAATTCCGCTAACTCATCCGCCAAAATAATGTACGGCTTTGAGCGGCCACCAATAATGGTGGTCACTTCGTTGCCAAGATCAGCCAACGCCTTCGCCATCGGGAACAGCACCGCCGTGCCAACACCGCCGCCGATACAGGCCACACGGCCCCAATTCTCAATATCGGTGGGCATCCCCAGTGGGCCAGCCACATCACGTAAAAATTCCCCTGATTGGCGACTGACGATTTTTTTCGTCCCCGCACCGAGAGCTTGAATAAATAGAGTAATGGTTCCCGCCTCACTGTCGGCATCACCGATGGTCAGCGGAATCCGTTCCTCTCCTTGTTCGCTACGAATTATCACAAATTGACCCGCCTTACGTGCCGCGGCAATGCGTGGTGCACGCACCGTCATGCGGTGCAAATTGGGGGCCAGTGTCTCGTTTGTTAGAACCTCAAACATGGTCACTCCTACCCGTATACGGGATGTGAGAAAAGTGTATACAAAACAGCTATTTATAGATTTTATCAACGGGTTCAAAATAGGTCAAATGTATACGTCATCTGTTTGTTAGAGGGGCGGTTTTTCTCGTTATTAGCTCAGGTTTGCTGTCGTATTTGGTAGGATTTATCACTTTTTTTAATTGTGGCGTGAGTTCGGACGTATTTTGTTGATAATGATGCTTTATGAGAAGCACGAGGTGAAGAGGGCGGTAGTGTTACACTGTTTTCCAGTACGCCTGCCACTGCTGATTACCCCTCACACGACTCGCTTGTGTCGGTGATTGGCACTGGCAACCTTGTTGCTGATCAAGGGTTTTTTTGTTGGGGATTAACGCCAAACATTGGCACGGGCGCTCGTTTACGCTTAATTTGCAACCCTCTGCGGTTAAAAAGCCACATCCCGACAAGAATGACAACGGAGCGGGAATTGGAACCCCTGCCATCCCCCACATCACCATCCCTAACTCTGGTAAGCGTGCGTTTAATTGTTCAACGGTTAAATGCTGCCCAGCAAAAAATAGCTCAAAAAAGCGCTGTGGGTCGATCCATAGACCCGGACTCCCCTTACAGCAGCGGCCGCCACATCTCTCACACAGTGCTAAGTTTAACGATACACTTTGTTCATTCTTCATAACGATCGCTCATCATTGATACGATTAAGGGGATACGGTGTGTTTGATTTCACAAAAGGCAAGCATTGCATAATTTGATTTGATTTGTTGGGAAGATTCGCCGTTGTGAGAGGAAAATAACCGTAGGGGGGCGTTTACTCTCTTTGTTGCTAGTTCGTGTTGTGAAATGAACATGCGAACTTGATCTTCACAAGGCTTGGGCATAGGCTGCAAGCACCTTTAGGTTGATGAGGGCGTGTTGAAGGCTGTTGGCCCGCAAACGTTTAATTGGAGTGACGTTAAAGTGAATTTACTGAAGGAATAGAAATGGACTATCACGATATTAACGTTGTTGCTTTTGATGCCGACGATACGTTGTGGGTCAATGAACCCGTATTTCAGGATGTTGAACAAGCCTTAGTCGAAATGCTCAGCCATTATGTACCGTTGACACAAGCACGTGACAGACTGTTTGAAACCAATATTCGTAATTTAGAACTGTTTGGTTATGGAGCAAAGAGCTTTACCCTCTCCATGATTGAAACGGCCATCGAAATAAGTGCGGGTCACGTCAGCGCAGCCGAAATTCAGAAAATTATGAATCTGGGGAAAAATTTAATTCAATACCCCATTGAATTGCTCGATGGCGTTGAAACCGTTCTGCAACAACTACAGGGTCGTTTTCAGTTGATGTTGCTGACAAAAGGCGATCTCTACGATCAAGAGTGTAAAATCGCTCGTTCAGGTTTGGCCGATTACTTTGACCACGTTGAAATCATAGGTGAAAAAGATGAACTCGCCTATCAAAAAGTGCTGGCCAAATATCGTTTCACAACCGAGGAGTTTCTCATGGTGGGCAATTCCGTCAAATCCGATGTTTTACCAGTTGTGAATATTGGTGGCCGTGCTATTCATCTTCCTTTTCATACAACATGGCAGCACGAAGAAATTTGCGAGTCGCAATTACAGGGCAGCTCTTTTCACCAGATCGATCATGCCAGTGAGTTGTTGCCGATGCTGCTGCCCGAGTTGTATTGAGCCTCGCGGGTTGAATCCGCCTGCTGCTCAACGATGCCCCCACGATTCTCGAAATCTTTAGCGATAACGCATCCGAGTACCATGGTTGAGTGACATGAGAATCTCATCAGGAGGAAGATCTGTGGGAAAATAGGTACCTGAAATTTTGGCAGCACCGAGGCTTGCGCCCTCTAGATTGCATGAACGTAGATCTTGTCCGCGCAAATCGGCTTGACGAAAATAGCTGTTGCTAAGATTGAGGCCGCTTAAGTTGGCACCGCGTAGATCGAAACCACGGAAGTCCGCTCCACTGAGACACGTGGTGTCCTCATCAACTTCACGGCGGGCATTGAAATCTTCGATATTTTCTTCGCGTAGCA
>Ga0193964_1000395_pt1 | contig 21584 bp, 11 predicted proteins | sample FB_7_MG_FD_140323 | JGI IMG/M metagenome (GOLD analysis project Ga0193964, IMG submission 140323) | Microbial mat bacterial communities from the Broadkill River, Lewes, Delaware, United States - FB_7_MG | ecosystem: Environmental > Aquatic > Freshwater > River > Microbial mats | place: USA... | reverse complement strand
TGAACATTATTTAAAGTTAGCAAAAGAAAAAGAAGATATTAGTGGAGAGATTCTTGATAGACTACAAGTTGAGTCAAAAATCAGATCACTTATAGATAGTAACTTAGATCAAGAAGTTAAAAATCAAAAAGCTTTCAGTTCACATACAAAATTAGCAGGAAAAGAGATTAAAGGGAATATCTGTAGACCTATAATTGATGAAAAATTAATTCCAAAAACACTTGAAGAGGCAATAGATATTGCACTTAAAAGTGACAATAAGATAAGAGCACAGTACGAATTAATTCAAGAACAAAAAGCAGCAATTGCAGTAGAAGAAGCAAAGTTTAGACCAGATTTAAAATTACAAGTAGAAGCTGAATGGGACAATGACTTAAAATTAGCAGAAAATGGGCAACAAGATATTTATAGAGCAAGAGTAGAATCAAAGTGGAACTTCTATGAAGGTGGAAAAGACAATATTACACTAGAAAGAGAAAAAATTGCTATGCTAGAGCAAAGAAAAATTCTAGATGCAATTAAAAATGATGTAATAGATGGAATCAAAGGTACTTACAACACATACTTTCAAATGAAAAAAAGAATTGCCAATTTAAAAGAATTTGTATCTATTAATAACCAGATAGTAGAAGTATATAGAGAACAAATAAAAGAGGGAAGTAGAACATTTTTAGACCTTTTAAATGCAGAAACTGAAGTTTTTAGAACAAGAATATTATTAGAAGAAGAAGAGATTAATAGATATAGAGAATATTTTACTATGATGAAAGATTTAAACAAACTAAGTGATAGTGTTTTAGCTCAAAAAAATCAAAAGTGTAAAACATTTGATATCAATAGTATATTACCAAACTATGAAGAACAATACAAAAATAATGAAGCAGATTTAGAAGAAAATTTAGAACTAGAAGCTGAAGCATTAGGATTAGAGGGCTAAAATAAATGTCTTACAATGAACAGGAAGAAAACTTAGAAATTCTAAGTGAACAAAGAGAAGTTGATTCATTATTAGAATCTTTAGTATTTCTTTCTAAATATTTTAAAAGAACTACTTCTCGGGCAACTTTGGTATCAGGATTTGCACTAAATAAAGAAGCAATGACAGTTAGAAACTTCGTTGAATCATCAAAAAGAATTGGTTTAATTTCAAAAGTAGTCCATAGAAGAGTAGAAGAGATTTCACGGCTTGCTTTACCATCTGTACTTATATTAAGAGATAAAAAAGCTTGTGTTTTAGTTGATTTTAATATTGAGAGAAATGAAGCAAAAGTTATTTTACCAGGGCTTAGTGAAGGTGAAACTCACATGCCATTAGATCAGTTAACTGCTCAATTTACAGGTGAAATTATAATTATAAAGCCAACATATGATTTTAGTAATCGTATTTCGGATGAGATAGTTATAGAAGAACCTAGAAAATGGTTTTTTGGAGCTATGAAAAGAAATGCTTTTATCTATAAAAAAGTTATAATTGCGGCTATTATAATCAACCTTTTTGTATTGGCAACTCCATTATTTATGAAAAATGTTTTTGATAGAGTTTTACCCAACAATGGTATTGAAACATTATGGGCTATGACTTTTGGTATTGGTATCATTATGATTTTTGATTTTATTCTTAAACTTTTAAGATCATATTATTTGGGAAGTGCTGGTAAACGTGCCGATGTTGTAATGTCTAACAAAATATTTAATCAAGTACTTAGTATACAGCTAGATGAAAAACCCTCATCAACTGGACAATTTGTAAGTAGATTGCAATCATTTGAATCAGTAAGAGACTTTTTTACAAGTGCTACAATAGTTGCCCTTGTAGATGTACCATTTGTTTTTTTATTCTTAGCAGTAATATTCTTTTTTAGTGGAAGTTTAGGATGGGTTCCTGTTGCGGCAATCATTATAATACTCATATTCTCTGTAATTATTCAGAAAAAAACAAAAGTTATCTCAGAAAAATCATCAAAAGAAGATCAACTAAAACAAACAACTTTACATGAAACAGTATCTGGACTTGAAGTGATTAAAAGTATTGGTGCCTATAGTCGTATGAAAGCACACTGGGATCAAGCACTTATACAAACAACATATTTCAATGAAAAACTACAATTTTTATCTCAAGTAAATAGTACTTTTACGGCACTTATTTCACAAGCGGCAAATATAGCAATTATTATTGTTGGTGTTTATATGGCAATAGAGGGTGATGCTTCTATGGGTGGAATTGTGGCGGCTATGATGCTTACAGGAAAAGTACTAGGACCACTTGGTCAAATAGTTGGTATGGTTTTAAGATATGATAAAGCGATGATTGCATTAAGAAATATCGATGAAATCATGGATATGAAGACAGAAAAACAAGGAACAGGACTACTAAGTCGACCTAATTTATCTGGAGATATTGAGTTTAAAGATGTACACTTTAGTTACAAAGGTCAAAATATTGAAACCTTAAAAAATATTAACTTAACAATACATCAAGGTGAAAAAGTAGCAATATTGGGAAAAATTGGTTGTGGTAAGTCTACTTTAACAAAGTTAATTTTAAACCTTTATTCTCCAACTCAAGGATCAGTACTAATTGACAAGACAGATGTTAGACAAATCAGTTCAGCAGATTTAAGACATGCCATTGGATGTGTCCCACAAGAAGCATTTTTGTTTATGGGAAGTGTAAAAGACAATATTACAGTAAGTGAACAGTTTGTTACAGATGAAGAGGTGATAGCCGCTGCTAAACTAGCAGGTGTACATGACTTTTTAGGTAAGCATGAAGCTGGTTATGATCTAATTGTTGGTGAAAGAGGTGAGGGATTAAGTGGAGGAGAGAGACAATCAATCACACTTGCAAGAGCTTTGATTTCAAATCCTGGAATATTAATCATGGATGAGCCAACAAACTCTATGGATAGACAAACTGAGAAACAATTTATCAAAAAAATGGAAACGATTAAAGATGATAAAACACTCATTGTTGTTACTCATAAAACTGCTTTATTATCTTTAGTTGATAGAGTGATTATCATTGATGAGGGTAAAATAGTTGCTGATGGACCAAAAGAAAAAGTTCTAGCACCTAAGACAAAGGCTTAAAATGGATGATTTTTCAATTAGTTTAAATGATATAAAAAAAGATTTGGGTAAAAATGATGGAACGAAAAAACTTAATGATTTTGACTTTATTTCAAACGATTTAGAAGAGGTATCTACTCCAAAACAAAAGATTCCATCAAATACTCCTCAACCAAGATATCAAGAAGATGAACATTTTGATTTATCTTTAAATAATGCACTCAATCTTGATAGTATTCCTAAAAATGGTGCAATAAATCATCATAATAGTGTTGAGCCACAAGAGGAAAAACCAACAAAAAATGAGCCAAAAGAAGAAAAAAAACCAGACACATCACCTGATATCAGCTTTGTACATGGTCTATATAGTACTTCAAACTTCCAAATACCTAAAAAAATAAATGTTCTTTTTACCTTTTTTGTTTCATTGATTATATTATTAATTGTATGGGGAAACTTTGCAACAATTGATGAACTAACTAGAGGCGAGGGAAAAGTAATACCATCAAGTAAAATACAAAAAGTTCAATATTTAGACGGTGGATTGATAGCAGAAATTCTTGTTAAAGAGGGTGAGCATGTATTGATTAATCAGCCTTTATTAAAAATTGACAAAACAAGAGTTATGGCATCATTTGAAGAAACTCAAGAAAATATCTACTCTTTGGAAGCAAAAAAAACTAGACTTGAGCTAGAACTAAACGCTAAGTATAATAAAGTTTTACCAAAACTAAAATTTACAAAAAAGTTACAAGAAAATGCAAGCCAATATATAAATAGTGAACTAGATGTATTTAAAAATAAGTTTTATGAAAGAAAAAACAACCTTAAAATTGTACAATTACAGTATTTACAAAGAAAGCAAGAACTTAAAGAGATAAAAGCAACAGCAAATCAACTTGAAGAGAAACTAAAACTTGAAGAGAAACAATACGAAGCGATGGAAGGACTAGTAAAATCTGGTGCAAAATCAAAATTAGAATTAATAGATAAAGAAAAAGAAGTAAATCAAATTAAAAATGATTTAGAAACAACACTTTTATCAATTTCAAGAACAGAACTCTCTATAGAAGAAGCCAAGTCTCTTATGAATGAAAAAAAACAAACAATTAAATCTTCAGTTTCAGTTGAATTACAAGAAACAATCGCAGAGATTAAGAAAATCAAGTCTAGACTTGTAACAGATAATGACAAACTAGAAAAAACAACTATTAAATCTCCAGCAACTGGAACAATCAAACAAATAAATATAAATACCATTGGTGCGGTAGTACAGTCTGGTGTTGATTTGATTGAGATTGTTCCTGATAGTGATATTTTATTTGTAGAAGCAAAAATTGACCCTAAAGATATTGCTTTTATTAGTCCAGACTTAGATGTACTTGTAAAACTAACAGCTTACGACTTTTCAATCTATGGTGGACTTAAAGGAAGCATAATTGAAATTTCAGCAGATAGTATAGTAGATCAAGATTCAAAAGATGGAAAAAGTTTTTATAAAGTTGTTGTTAAAACAAATAAAAACTATCTAGAATACAATAATGAAAAGTTAACAATCATACCAGGTATGGTGGCAAGTGTGGATATTATTACAGGGAAAAAGACTATTATGGATTTTTTCTTAAAACCAATTTTAAAAGTTAAACAAGGAGCATTACATGAAAGATAATCTTAGAAGTATACTAAAATTATTTGTACTAGTTTTATTTGTACTATCAAGTTTAGAAGCAAATGAAAAAGCGGAATTAAAAGCAAATGACTTTACAAGTGAAAATGTTTTACATGACGCGGTTCGAGCAAATGATATAAAACTAGTAAAATTTTTAATCAAACAAGGTATTGATGTAAATACGCAAGATGATTATGGGTATACGCCACTTCATTTAGCGGTTAGACTTCATGACTATAATATAACTTCATATCTTATATCAAATAATGCAAAAGTAAATACTCAAGATACTTATAAAGATACACCACTAATTGATTCTACAAGAAACAATGATACAAATATATCTAAACTATTAATTTGTAATGGAGCCAATAGAAATGTAGTAGATGTGCATGGTATGACAACTTTACACAATAGTACAAAGAATAAAAATCAAGAGATTGTAAACCTTTTAAGAGTTGATAACTTAAAACCATATTGTCAAAAAGAATTAGAAATAAGTATGAATCCATTTCAACTATCCTCTTCAAATATTAACTCTTATGTAATTTGTGGAGATATCAAAAAAGGATTTGCAACTGAATTAAAACTTGAATTTAAAGATGAAGATGATGAAGTATTTGGCCCTTTTGATGCAACATTTGATAACAAAAGTAAAATATGGTGTTTGGATACAACTAAAACAACTCTGGAAGATGACGTTTATGAAGTAAAAGCGATTGCAAAAGACTATGTACCAAATATTGCAACTGATACTAATATACAATATACATATACTAAGAATTTGATTATGGAGTTTGATGATACAGATGAAACTACCTATCCATACCCAAGAATCTGCGGAAGAACAAATTCAAATGCAATTGATACTGTTGATATAATTTTACATGATAAGAACTATAAAACATATGGTAGTTATCATGCTTTAATAGATGATAAAAAGAAAACTTGGTGTGCTGATGTTACTGATAAATTACCACATGGATACTATTCTATTGAGGGGTATGCTATTGACTTGTACGATCAATTTAAAAAGTTCACTAAAGAGAAATATTTTGTTAACACAGCAGATTTTTCAATAAGTATTGATGAGATAAAAGAGGAAAACAATCTTCCATCGGAGGTTTGTGGTACTTCAAACAAAACAAATGTTCAGAGCATAAATATTACTTTTATTGATGAAAATTTAATTACATACCAACTAGACAAATCAGTTATTGATAATAAAAACAAAACATGGTGTGCCAAATTAAAAGAGACTCCACCATTAGGTTCATATTCTATTCAAGCAGATGCAGTAACAACAAAAAAAGAAAAAGCTTCAGATATATATGACTCTTATGAATTAGGATGGTTATCAAGTAGTGATAAATCTTTATTGTTAGATCCTGCAATTAGTATTGATAATACAAATGAAACATTAGGGAACAAACCAAGAATCTGTGGAAAAATTTTAGGTGGAAATATAGTAAAAGCTAAAATACTTATTACAGATGATAAGAATAAGTTAAAAGGTACATATAAAGCACGACTAGATAAATACAATAAAACATGGTGTGCAAATGTTACTGATGAATTAAAAAATGGACTGTACGATGTAAAAGCAGAAGCATTCGATAGAAATAAGGTCAATGTTTCTGCAACAAATAACTTTGAAGTATATGTTATCCCAGGATTGTACAATGCATTAATGGATGAATTTAAAGATGATATGAAAAAATGGGATGCACAATTAGATAAAAATACTCTTACATTCAGATTCAATAATCCTGATACATTTTTTCAAAGAGGAAAAGGTGAATTAAAAAAAGAGTTTAAAAACATATTATCAAACTTCTTTCCAAGATATGTAACTGTTGCAAAAGAGTTTAAAAAGCACATCCAAAATATTGTAATTGAGGGGCATTCATCTTCAGAACATAGATTGGCACGTGACAAAAAGAAAAAATTTGAACTAAATAAAATTTTATCAGCAAAAAGAGCAAACTCTGTATTATCATATACTAATACTTTAGTAAACGAACAAGTTGTGAACAATATAGTATGGATTGTTATGACATTTAAAACAGAAGGTCTTTCATCATCTAAGCCAGTATACAATGATGATGGTTCAGAAAATAAACAGTTATCAAGAAGAGTTGATTTTAGAATTAAAAACATTAGATCAGAACTAAAATAAAGGATCAAAGATGAAAAAAAATATCTATTTGTTACTATTTATAGTATTACTTGCAGGTTGTAGTCAAAAAAGTACTCAATTTACAGTTGTAAAAGAGAACGATAAAGATGGTGTAATTAATCAGTCTGGTTATATAGTTGTAAAACCAATGTATAAACAAATTTTCAATTTTGATGGAAGTGATAACTTTATGACACATCCACACTTTGCTAATCTTCATTGGATACACAACAAGTCCAATCAAGCATACTCAATAGTACAAAATATAAATAATAAATTTGGGGTAATCAACCAAAAAGGGGATTTACTTTTAAAACCAATTTATGATTCTATAACATATTTTTTTGATGGATTTATGAGAATACAAATTGGAGACAAATATGGATTGGTTGATAAAGACTTTAATATAGCACTTAAACCAATATATAATCATATCAATGAATTTACAGATGGTATTGCAATAATTCAACAAAATAATAAATATGGTTGTATAAATAGAGATATGACACTAAAAGCAAAACCTGTTTACGATAGAATCTATTTTCAACAAGAAGAGTTCTTAAGAACAACATTAAATGGGAAATGGGGTTATTTAGACAATCAATGTAATGTTTTAGCTAAACCTATTTTTGATTATGCTTATGATTTTTCAAATAAAGTTGCAAAAGTTATTTTAGACAATAAACTAGGATATATAAACAGTGATGGTAAACTAGTCTCAAAACCTATTTTTACAAAACAAAGCTCATCATTTTAGAATTTAAAGATTTGAAATATTTTAGGAGGATATAATTATTATGAATAAGATTATTACTGTTATCATAATTGCTATATTCTCTTTTTATCTATATGCAAGCTATTCTCCAAAAAATATAAGTCAAGCCAATCTTACTAAAATCAAAAAAAAATATGGTAAGAAAGCACACAAAAGAGTACTTCTTTGGGACAAAATGCTTGAAAAAGCTAAAGGTAAAAAAACCGTTAAACAACTCAAAGCTGTAAATGATTTTTTCAATAAAATCAAATATATGACAGATAAAAAGATATGGAAAAAAGAAGACTATTGGGCTTCACCTTTTGAATTTTTAGGAGTTGGTGCTGGAGATTGTGAAGATTATGCAATTGGAAAGTATTTTGCTTTAAGAGCACTAGGTGTACCAGATAAAAAACTAAAGATCACCTATGTAAAACTAAAACAAAAAAAGAGATCAATAGCTCATATGGTACTGAACTATTATCACAAACCAACATCTACACCAATTATTTTAGATAATGCTAATAAAGCGCTAAAACTAGCAACAAAAAGAAAAGATTTGAAGCCTATTTATAGTTTTAATGCTTCTGGACTATGGGAAGCAAAAAATAAAACAAAAAGCCTAAAAAGTAAGGGTAAAAATAAACTAAAAAAATGGCAATCTATGATGTCAAGAATTTAAGATAAAAAAGGAAAAAACATGACTCTATCAAAACAGCTCTATATTATTATCTCATTTATATTTTTGATGATATTTACAGGGAATTTTATCATCAGTGTAAATAACTTCAAGGATTACTTGCAGATTGAATCTAAAACAAAATCTCAAGATACTGCAACATCTCTTGGAGTTAGACTAAAGCCACTTATCAATGAGGATATAGAAGATCCAGAAATTGGACTCATCATAAGTGCCATTGGAAATAGTGGATTTTATAAAGAGATAAGATTGGAAATTGCACAGTTTGAATTTACTAAAGATGATTTATGCGAAACGCATACAATTGATAGCAGTTTTAAAATAAAAGATTTAAGAGTTGATAAAATCGATGGTATAATTGTAGATGCACAAGAAGATAATGATATGGCAAATGAACTAGCTGAACTTGAGGGCGAAGATGGAGAGGGAGAGTTTGAAGATCAAACAGTATATACTTTTGTACCTGCAAAAAATTTTCCTAACAAAAAAGAGTTAACAGTTTATTTTACAGCATATAATGATACAGATACAAAAGAACTAACTTCAAAAATATTAATAGATAGAGTCCCTGTACAAATAGTAAGAAAAGAAAAATTTGAAGATATCCCACAATGGTTTATAGATATGATGCCATTAACAATGGTTGAAACAAAAAGTGAAATAGTAAAATGGAAAACACAAGCTATTTTATATATTAGTGCAAACGCAGGAGATGCATATGCAAAATTATATGAGCAAGCAAAGGGAGCTATGTACTATGCAGCTATATCTTTTACTATAGCATTTGCTATCCTTATCATCTTTTTAAGATTTATTTTAAGACCATTAACTCAAATTGAGGAACTAGCAAAAAATATTTCGCAAGGACATTTTGATACTATTAAACAACTTCCTTGGACAACAGAACTTAAAAATGTATCTATCTCAATGAATGATATGTCTAGTAAAATTAAAAATATGATTAGTAAACTTAATTCAAATTTAGAAAAAATGACAGATCAATTGTCACAAGATGACTTAACTGGTTTACAACTTGAACAAACTTTTAATACTGATATGAAACAGATGTTTATTAAAAAAATTGAAGGCTATGTATTTAGTGTAAAAATTTATGATTTTGGACACTTTGCTAAAAACAATCCACATAAAACTGTGGATAAGTTTCTAAAAGAATTTGCAAATATTTTAAAAGCTTGTGATAATACAGAAGCATATAGATTTTTTGGTTCTACATTTGCAATGATTTCTAAGAAAACAGAACAAAAAGATATAGAGAAACTTGTAGCAGACTTAAAAGTTGCATTTGAAGAGTTATCTAAAAAATATGAGTTATCCTCAGTTGCACATATTGGTGTAACTCCATTTAATCCAATCAGTACTACGGATGCTATTCTTGCTCAAGCAAATGAAGCTTATGAGATGGCAAAACAAATAGGACACAATGAAGCATCAATAAGAGATAAAAATGATTTAGCACGTGATATGCTAGAGTGGAAAGATTTAATAAACGATATTATCAATAACAATAAATTTAAAGTAGGATACATAAATCAAGCAATCTCAATGAATGGGAAAGAAGAAGTACTATTAGAAGAAGCATTTACCTCTGCTACAGATAAAGACAATCAAGCAATTGCAATTGGAACATTTGTATCAATCGCTGAAAAATATGATATGGTTATAGACTTTGATAAAGCAGTTATCAAACAAGTTATTAATAATATTAAAACTAATAATATTAAAAATGAGATACTCATCAATCTAGCTTTTGATTCACTTATGAATGATGGATTTAAAAATTGGGTAGAAGAGACTCTTCAAGAAAATGAGTCAATTGCAAGTCAATTAGTATTTAGTGTTACAGCATATGGTTGTGTAAGAGATACTCAAAGTTTTAAAAACTTTATAGAGCTTGTACACAAAAATGGTGGTAAAGTTATACTTAAAAGATTTGAGACTAAGTTTATTCCATTGGATACTTTAAAAGACTTCCGTCTTGATTATATTAGACTTGCTCGTGACTATACAAATGGTATCGCAAATGATAATAGTAAACAAAGTTTTGTAGAGTCAATATGTGAACTATCAAAACTTTTAAATATTAAAGTTTTTGCAGAAAGTGTAAAAGATGAAGATTGTTTTGCAAAATTAAAAGAATTAGGCCTACAGGGTGCTAGTAAATAAAGGAGATATAAAATGCTAAGAAAAATAATATTAGTAAGTTTGATTTTTTGTTCTGTAGTTAATGCAAAACAAATTGTTATTGCTACTGGTGGTCCAAAAGGTAACTACTTCAAAGTAGGAAAAGATATCAATCAAAAGGTTTATAATGGAAAAGCTAAGGTTCTAAATACACAAGGAAGTGTTGAAAATATGCTTTTAGTATCTAGTGGAAAAGCCGATATTGCTTTGGTACAAGCAGATGCTTTAGCGATGCTAGAAACTTTTTATATGAGTGAGGGTAAAACTAAAAGTGATCTAGTGGAAGTTATGGGAAAACTATATGAAGAGACTGTTCATATTTTAGTATCAGAAAGAAGTAAAATACACTCAATTGAAGAACTAGATGGAAAAACTATAGTAAGTGGAGGGAAAGGAAGTGGTACTACACTTACTGCTTCTTCTTTAGCGCAAGAATATGGTATACAATTTGGATACAATAGAAACTGTTCTACTACAAAAGGTATCAAACTATTAAAAAGAAATAAAATCGATGCTCTATTTTATGTAACAAAATCACCAGCCCAAAGATTGATGAAATATAAAAACTTTAGAATGATTGAAGTTGTTGAAGAGGGTGATAAAAATGATTATCTTAAAAGTGTAACTCTTCCAAAAGAGACTTACAAGTTTTTAGACTATGATACTAGAACTTATGCTGTAGACACAGTTGTAATAATAAGAAAAGGCTCAAGAGAAAAAGCGAGAATTAAAGAGTATTTAGAAACTTTAGGTGATGCAGTGATTCAAGAAGAAGATGAAAATACAAATGAAGAAAATCTTAATGAAGAACATATACCAACTTTTACTATTCCTAAAGATATTGTTGAACAATTTGCAAAAAGATATGGAAATGGTGCACTTGTAAGATTAAACTATTTAGATAGAGCAATACAAAGACTAAAAGAAGAGTCATTAACTCAACAATTATCTAAAATAAATACAATTGTAAATAAACTTAGTTTTGCAAGTGATAGAAATCACTGGAAACAAGAAAATTACTGGGCAACACCACTAGAAACATTAGGTACAAGTTATGCAGATACGGAAGATATGGCACTTATGAAATATCTCCTACTTGTAAAAGTTGGTTTAAATCCTAAAAATATACAACTGATTGAGAAAAAAACACCTTTTAAAATAAATGGTAAAACTAACGAAGAAAATATCTCTGTATTATATTTTTCTAAACCTAATGCAAAACCTATAGTATTAGATTATACAAAATCAAATGAAGATATATATAAATATGATGATCAATTTAAATATAGAGTTCTCAAAAAAGCAAAAAATTCACTTTGGGACAAAGTCTTTAGTTCTAATTTAAATGATGAAGATTTAAATAATATTATGAAAGTTTTAGGAGAAAAACGATGAAAAAACTATTAACTACTACAATTTTCACTTTGCTGTGTTCAGTTTCATTATACAGTGCTGATTTTGTACTAAAATTTAGCCATGTAGTTACTTCAGAAACACCAAAAGGTAAAGCTGCACTTTTTTTTGAGAAACGTCTTGAGGAATTAAGTAAAGGAAAGATTGACGTACAAGTATATCCCTCTTCTATGTTATATGGAGACAAAGATATCATAAAAGCTGTGAAACTAAATGTAATACAAATGGCTTGTCCAACTTTTTCTAAGTTTAGTTCACTTGTCCCTCAATTGGCTGTATTTGATTTACCTTTTTTATTTAGAGATATAGATCATTTACATAATGTTCAAGATAGTCAAATAGGTGATAATCTAAAAGAAAAAATTGAAAAATTTGACCTACATGCACTTGATTTTTGGGATAATAATTTTAAACAAATATCAACATCAAATGATAAAGCAATTTTAAAACCATCAGATATTAAAGGTCAAAAGTTTAGAATCATGAACTCAAATGTTTTAAAGGAACAATTTAAAGCATTTGATGCAATACCAGAGGTTATCCCTTTTAGTAAAGTACATAAGGCTCTAGCAAGTGGAAAGATTGATGGCCAAGAAAATACAAATTCAAATATATATACAAAAAGATTTTATGAGGTTCAAAAAAACTTAACTTTAACAAATCACGGGTATTTAGGATATTTAGTTGTAATTTCAAAGAAATTTTGGGATAAGTTACCTTCTAACTTACAAAAAAATTTAAAACAAGCTATGAAAGAAGCAACAGTAAAAGAAAGAGCTTATGCTGAAGAATTAAATACAATACAATTAAATAAAATCAAAGAATATGCAAGAAAAACAAAATCTTTAAAAATCCATACTCTTTCTCAAACACAAACAAAACATTGGAGAGAAGCAGTAAAACCTTTATATGCAAAGTTTTATGATGAGAGTATAATTGGTGAAAAACTTATTAGAAGTATTAAAAATACTCAATAATATCAAATAAAGAGAAAATGTAAGTCATTTTCTCTTTTATAGTTTTATACTAAAACAAGCACCTTTACTTGTGTTTTTTACATCTAATTTACCATTCATATTATTTTCTATAATAAGTTTAGACATAAACAACCCTATTCCCGTTCCATTTTTCTTTTTAAAGGTAAAAAAAGGTTCAAATACTTTTTGCTTTGGTTCAAAAGGTATACCACCAGCATTGTCTTCAATTTCTAAAACAGACCTTGTATCTTTTTCATATAGTTTTATAGTAATTTTTCCATTTTTTATCTTATTTTGAATAATTGCATCTTTTGCATTTGAAATTATATTGACAAGTACTTGAGCATATTCATTTTTAAAACCACAAACTTTCAAATTATTTTTAATAATGATATCAACCTTAATATTACTATGAGATAAGGATATTTTCATTATATTTAACATGGAAGAGAGTTGTTCAGCGATTAGAAAAGTTTCTCTTTCTTTATTTGAAGCAAAAAAGTTTCTAAAATCATCTATAGTATGAGACATAAATTGGATAACATGATTTGACTTATCAATAGTATCAATAATATCATCTTTACTAATATCACCTTCTAATTTTATCTTTGCTTCTGTATTCATAAGCAATGACGATATCTCCATAAGAGGTTGTCTCCATTGATGAGCAATATTATTTATCATCTCACCCATTGATGCCATTTTTGATTGTTGTATTACTATTTCATCTTTTAAGTGATTTTCATTAACTAAAGATTCAAGTTGCTTTTTTAAATCTCTATTTTCAAGTTCTAATTTATCTACCAATTCATCTTTTGTCATAATAATCCTTTAATATACAATGCAAACTCTTCATCTATCATTTTACCATTATCAATGTACTCTTTAAGTTTTGGATAAATCATTTTTCCATATTTATCATAAGTTTTATTATTATACCATAATCGTAATGGATATTTATTTGTTAGCTTATTATATCCCCACCCTGCTCCAATTGAAGTTGCAAAAACTTCATTTATAGTTCTATTTCTTTTTTTGTCTTCAATATTTAAAAAATTGTTTTGAACAAATTTACTTTTTCGATAAATAGAGTGAGCCAACTCATGTAAAATTGTAGCACTTAGCATCCAATTTAAGTTCTGACTTCTCCCTACAAAAATACCAATTGATTCGATATTTCCCATACTATATGCATTGATATTAGTTCCATATGATATTGGATAAAAAGCAATATCCATAATCCCTATTTCATTTGCTTTTACATCATAAAATTTCAATATTTTTTCTATCATTTTATTGAACTTTTTATTTTTCATCAATTTTTTTAGTTTGTTTTTTCTATATAAAAGACCTTTATATGTTTTGTTCCAAAGAATCTTTTCAAATCGAGGATAAAGCTTATTTAAATATCTAAAATATTTATCAATCAACTCTTTTTTTATTCCTAACTTAAAACTTCTAATTTTTTTCTCAAACTCTTCAAACGTCTTATATTTTAGAGATTCGTAGTATAAGACTTTTAATAAACTTTTTGAGTTCTCATGCTTATATATTTTTGTTTTGGATATTTTTTTATGAAGTGCTACAAACTTATCAATATCATTTTTATATTTTGATAAATATATATTTTTAGGAACTTTTGACACATAAGTAGCATCACTTAGAGATTCTATAAATGTTATAAAAACATGATTTTTATTTACATGTAATTTTATGAGTTCATTTGCATTTATATTTATAATAAATGAAAATATTATTAATACTAAAATATTTCTCATGGTATTTTACTTTTTACGCTACTATTTTACCATCTCATCAAACATCGATATGTAATATTTATTCATATTTTTACAATCTTCACCCTCAAAAGGAAGTGGTCCCGCCATTTGATTTACTTCAAAGAAGACAATTTTTCCTTTATCTGTAATTGCAAATTCTAAACAACCTGTATCATAACTCATTAATTCAATCATCTCATAAGCTGTTTTTGCGGCATCTTTAAATACTTCTGTATTATTTTTAATCTCTAGCCATTTTACTTTCATATTAACATTTATATGGATATTTGCTTTGGCATAATACTCATCTTCTTTTGTTGTATTTACTCGTTGCTTAATAGCGAATATTTCTATTTTATCATATTTTGTAAAATAACATCTATATTCATTTACAATATTGTATGCAGGTGCAATTAAAAGCTCTTTTTGTTTATGCTTATGCATATCCATCGACTTTTTCAATTCAGGAATATCCAAACCTTCATCAAGATTTTTGAAAATCACACCTTTTCCCTCTTGAATACAATCGTTTTTAAAAACAACTTTACTTCCAAGATTATCTTTCACAAACTGCATAAACACAGGATAATCCGTTGTTTTAATGTTATGTGGAATAATCAAATCTTGAATATACTTATCCCTATGATTATATAGTTCATTCATTGCATACATTTTATTCATACAACCTGTATTTATCATAGTTGCTTTATTTGGTTTACAAAGTTTTCCACCATTATTATTTAGTAGTTTCTCAAATTTCTGAAAAAATGGATGTGCAAAACTCTCTCTAAATGAAAAATAATACATCCCCTCTATATCTACTTTTACAATATCTTTTCCAACTATTCTATATACATCATCATTATAAATAAATAGTGAATTATTGTACCAAAAACGACAATTTACCTCATCTTTTTTTAAATATTGTAAAAGCAAATATGGTTCTATTATTGATGTTTCTTTTACCATAGTATTTGGATTGAATCCTTTTCCTACCATAGGGTAGTGTTTCCAAATATCCATATATGATTTATTTTGAAGGTGCCCCATTTGGGCAAACTTATCATAAGTTTTTTGTGGCATTGTATCTAGGGAAATAATTGCTATTTTAATTTTTTTTGTAGAGTCCATATAAGAAATATCCTTAATAGTTTATAGAGAGATTATAATATAAATGTGGTAAAAACCACATTTATACTTAAGAATTAAAGTCTGTTTGAAAAACTTCTATATCTTCATTTACAAATACTGAAACATCAGGATTTGAGTTGCTTACATATTCATTAAAGTCACCCTCTACACCCTCTACTTCTTTTGTACCTTCAGTTTTTGTCCACTCTTCACTACTGCTAAAGTCAATAACATCTCCATCATCACCAACAAAAACAAGATCATTGTCTTCATCTGTCATATCTACAACACTATCTAAATCAATTGTAATCTCTTGATCTACATTATTTGTTGTGTCTATTATCTCAACATTATCGATTTTTTGTGCTAAATCTTCTAAATTAATAGAATCTTGCATATCAATATTTAATTTATCCTCACCATCTCCTAAATCCATAGTTGGTATATCTGCTGTTTCACCACTTTGTGAATTAGTAAATGTTTGAGTTTCATCTATTGTATTCTCAGCTATTGCATCAACTGTTTGTTCATCTGTTGTATCTTCTGCTATGGCATCAGCTGTATCCTCAGCTGTTGTGTCTTCTGGTACTGTAGCTATTGTATCCTCAGCTGTTGTATCTTCTGCACTAGCTGGTGTATTTATAATATCATCAACTGTATCTTCAGCAATTGCATCAATTGTATTCTCAGGAGCAACAATGATCTCAGCAATAGCATCTTTAGTATCTTCTGCTATAGTATTTTCAGCTACTGCATCTATTGTATCTTCTGCTACAGTATTTTCATCTACTGCATCTACTGTTTGCTCTGATGTAGTATCTTCAATTTGTGCTTCAGTATCAACGATATCTTGAGTATCTTCTGCTATTGCATCAGTTGTATCTTCCGCTACTGTATTTTCTGGTTTTGCATCAGCTGTATCTTCTGCTGTTGTATCTTCTGATACTGCATCTGTTGTATCTTCTGCTACTGTATTTTCTGGTTGTGCATCAGCTGTATCTTCTGCTGTTGTATCTTCTGCTTGTGCATCTATTGTATCTTCATCTACTGTATTTTCATCTACGGCAGGTGCAAAGATTACTTCTTCTCTTGTGTCTTCTGCTATTGCATCTGTTGTTTCTTCATCCACTGTATCTTCTGGCACTTCAGCCACTGTATTTTCTGCTGTTGTATTTTCTGCTAATGCATCTGTTGTATCTTCTGCTACTGTATTTTCTGGTTGCGCATCAGCTGTATCTTCTGCTATTGTATCTTCTGCTACTGCATCTACTGTATTTTCAGCTGTTGTATCTTCTGCTTGTGCTTGAGTATCAATGATATCTTGAGTATCCTCTGCTATAGCATCTTTTGTATCCTCTGCATCTGTATCTTCTGCTACTGCATCTGTTGTATCTTCGGCTGTTGTATCTTCTTGTATTGCATCTGTTGTATCTTCGGCATCTGTATCTTCTGCTACTGCATCTGTTGTATCTTCTGCTGTTGTATCTTCTGCTACTACATCTGTTGTATCTTCAGCTACTGTTTGTTCATCACTAGCAGGTGTATGAACAACATCATCTGTTGTATCTTCTACTATTGCATCTACAGTATCTTCTGCTGTTGTATCTTCTGGTCTTGCACTTACATTTATAATCTCATCTGTTGTTTGCTCATCTGATGCGGCTACATTTATAATCTCATCTGTTGTTTGTTCATCTGATGCGGCTATATTAATAATCTCATCTGTTGTTTGCTCATCTGATGCGGCTACATTTATAACTTCTGCTATTGTATCTTCGGCAACTGCATCTACTGTATTTTCATCTGTTGTATCTTCTGCTACTGCATCTACTGTATTCTCATCTGTTGTATCTTCTGCAATACCACTGTATGATGTATCTTCTGCTACTGTATCTTCATCAATATTTACTAGTCTTCCATCAACTATATCAAAGTCAGTATGAAGAACAACATCATTAAAATCAGAGTCTCCAAGGTCTAAGTCTTCAATATTAATTGTAGTACCACCATTTCCATCACTTACAAAGTCAAAGTGATCTCTTTCTCCAGGATTAAGATTTTCGTCTGAATAATATGTTGGATGAGTTGCAGGTACACCATCAATTAGAAGAACTGGTTTAACACCACTATTATCAAATGATATAACACTGTCTGCATCAACCTCACTTGCACCATTTGCAATGATAAATACTCCAAATGTATCTGTATCCAAATCACTTAAATGTGTACCATCAGCTAATTGGTGTTGCCCATCAATTAAAACTTTTGCAACTTCTGGATTTCCATTCGTATCAAGTCTATAAATACCAATAACACTATTGTACCCTGCACTATCATTTACAAAATCAATAGTTCCACTTGAACCATCTGTTGTTTGTTCATCTGTTGTATCTTCTAGACCTTCATTTTGTGTTTGTTCATCTATAGTATCTTCTACAACAGCATCTGTTGTATCTTCTGCTGTTGTTTGTTCATCTACAGGTGCTACATTTATAACTTCACCATCAGTATCTTCTGCAATTGCATCTGTTGTATCTTCTGCTGTTGTATCTTCTGTAACTGCATCTACTGTTTGCTCATCTGTTGTATCTTCTGGAATACCTTCGTATTGTGTAACTACAGTTGTTTCAACATTTGTAAATGAGATAGAGTTTATCATATAATCATGACCTCCACCCTGTGGTGCTGAGAATACTACTTGATCAAATGAAGCTCCATTTTCTGGTGCTAATGTTACAGCATCATCAATTCTATCAGTTCCTCCCATATCTACAACTTGTCCTACTTCTACTCCATCTTTAAAGAAAGTTATCACAGCATGTTCAGTAGAATTTTGCCATCCAAACTCTACATCTATAGAAGAAGTATCATTATCTAAGTCAACAACAATTTTTTCAGAACCAACACCCTCATTATGTCCAAGCTCTACATCAGCACCTGAACCAGCACCTGTTACTCCAAAACCATATTTATAGGTACTTAAATCAGCATCTGAACCGTCAGCAGCCAATGCTTTTACAGTAAATCCACTATCTGAGTCATTCATATTTTCAGAATTTATAGTTACTTGAGTTTCAATCTCTTCTGTTATTGTATTTTCAATACCAGCATTATTTGTATCTTCTGCTGTTGTTTGTTCATCTGTTCCATCAATAGTTTGCTCATCAACTGTATCTTCAGTTGTTGCATCTACTGTATCTTCATCTGTTGTATCTTCAGCTATTGGAGTATAAGTTGTATCTTCATCTGTACCATTAGTTGTATCTTCTGCTACTGTATCTTCTATTACTTCTGGTGTTGTATTTTCACTCATCCAATCACCTGCATCACTTAATATATATCCAGCAGCTAACATTGCTGCACTATTGATTTCACCACCAACATTTGGATTACCTATAGTTTCACCATCACCAAATTGAATATTTTCAAATTCTCTTACTCTACACTGTAAATTATCTTTATTACAATCCCAATCTGCTTTTGTATAGTTATTAAGGACAATTGTATCGTTTCCGCTACCACCCATAACATAACAATTAACATAACCATCTACAATTACTGTATCATCTCCTGATCCTGCATATACCATACTATTTATATTTTTATCTACATCTAGTATATCATCTCCTGATCCTAAGTTTATTGTTTTATTTGCATTTTTATCTATATTTACTATATCATCACCACCATAAGTAGAGATAACTTTTGCATTACCATTCACTTCAATAACATCATCACCATTATTATTAGTATAAAGATTTTTATTCATATTGTTATATTCATATGTCTTATCATCAGTTGAAGCCATTGTTTCTACAACATTTTCTATATCACTTACCGTACTATATATAATATCACTAGGGTCTACAAAACTACTTACTGTATCTTCATCAATTGAATCAACTGTATCTTCATCTGTTGTATCCTCAGCAATAGCATCCGTTGTATCTTCAATTTGTGTATCAAATGTCTCTTCATCAATTGTATCTTCATCAACAGCATCTATTGTATCTTCTACTGTAGTTCCATCATTTATAGTATTTGTAGCTGATGAAACCCAAATACCATCATCATTGATATAAAATCCTGCATTTTCCATTGCTGATATATCTACTGTAGGAGTTGAGTTATCAACAATATTATCTAATACATTTCCAAGCTGGGTTTCATCAGATATAATAGTTGCTGTTTCACCTTTAGTTGTTTGTATAATGTCTAAATATTCTGAACTAACACCTGTACCTATTCCAATTACATTTAAATCATCTATATTATTGTCATTAAAATTTTTCCAATTTTTAATTGCAGCATCATTATCAGAATTAACTTTATGATAATTATCATTTGGTTCACCATCTGATATAAAAAAACCAACCGTTTTATCAGCACTATGACCAGCAAAATCAACTGTTTGTGTAGCAACTATTCCATCATAATAATCTGTACCCGATACATTAATATTTACATATTCTCCATTAGCAAAAACATTGCCATATGAATCCATAGTCAATGAATTAAGATAATTTACTGCATCATTTGAACTCATCCATCCAATAGAAGTTGCATCCTTACCAAATAAAGTTAAATTAACATCTACATCTCCATTTTGATCATAGTTCTCAATTGTTTTAACCAATGATTCTTTTGCAATATCAAATCTTGTAGTAGTACTACCATCAGGTAAAGTAACAACTCCGCCATATCTTGCCATTGTCATTGAACCTGATACATCCAAAGTTATTACAATATTTGTATCTTGTGAACCATTTGTTGAACCACTATCAGTAGGAAGATAGATAATATCAACAGGTGTTTCAACTTCAACTTCTGTACTTTCTGGTATTTCACTTGTATCTTCTGCTACTGCATCTTTTGTATCTTCTGCTGTTGTTTGCTCTGGAATAGAAGTATCTTCTGCTGTTGTTTGCTCAGTAGTAGCATCAATTGTTTGTTCATCACTTGTTTGCTCTGGTGTTGCATCTACTGTATTTTCATCCGATGTATCTTCTGCTATTTCATCTACTGTTTGTTCATCCACTGTTTCTTCATCACTAGCAGGTGTATTTACAATAGCATCTTTTGTATCTTCTGCTATGGCATCTTTTGTATCTTCTGGTGTAGTATCTTCAGCAACAGAAGAGATTGTATCTTCTGCTGTTGTTTCTTCTGGTTTTTCACTAAGAATTTCAAATGAAGCGATTGTAGTTTCAGGTGAAAATTCAACATTTACAATTTCTGGGATTGTACTTTCTGGACTTGATGCCACATTTACTATCTCATTTATTGTTTGTTCATCTGTTGCATCTACTGTTTGTTCATCTGTTGTATCTTCTGATACTGCATCTTTTGTATCTTCATCCGTTGTATCTTCTTCTACTGCATCTTTTGTATCTTCATCTGTTGTATTTTCAAATATCTCATCTATTGTATCTTCATCTGTTGTATCTTCTGCTACAGGATCTGTTGTATCTTCTGCCGTTGTATCTTCAGCTTGTTCTGCAACATTCACAACATCACTTGTATCTTCTGCAACAGCATCTACAGTTTGTTCATCTGTTGTATCTTCTGCTTGAACTTGACTTTCTCCTGTCATATTAATATTATCAAGTAAAGCCCCATATGTATCATCTGCAGCTGTACCTTGAATTACAAGCGTTGCTGTATCAGAAGAGATATTATTATATGTTACATTAAAAGTAGTCCAACCATTTC
>Ga0193964_1000394_pt1 | contig 21599 bp, 17 predicted proteins | sample FB_7_MG_FD_140323 | JGI IMG/M metagenome (GOLD analysis project Ga0193964, IMG submission 140323) | Microbial mat bacterial communities from the Broadkill River, Lewes, Delaware, United States - FB_7_MG | ecosystem: Environmental > Aquatic > Freshwater > River > Microbial mats | place: USA... | reverse complement strand
TGATTTGGAAATCTGAAAGCGTCGGGTTTAAAACGCCCGTCCCCTCAGCTCAATAGATAGGCTCAAAATATGGAGGCATAAATGAAAATCAAATCAGTTCGTTGTGTATGCTTTTCTCCAACTGGAACAACAAAGACAATTACAGAAAGTATTACCCAGGGCATTAGTCCTGAATTCGTTGAAATGATTGATATAACCAAAAGGTCGGAACGTAATGATCAACCATTATTGGGTGAAGGTGATATTGTTATCCTCTCAATCCCGGTGTATTACGGTCGCGTACCAGAGGAAATTTTACCATACTTAACTTCATTAAAAGCGAAGCAGAATCCTGTTGTGCTTGTTGCAGTATATGGAAACAGAGCGTTTGAAGATGCCCTCAAAGAATTACATGATATAGCTGTGAATGCTGAATTTATTCCAGTAGCTGGGGGAACCTTTGTTGCCGAGCATTCGTATTCTTCAAAGACTTATCCGATTGCACCCAATCGTCCTGATGAAAGTGATATGCGAAAAGCACAGGAGTTTGGTGTTGCGATTCGAAAAAAACTGCAAGGCGTGGAATCATCGGGGTATTTAACCGCTATTGCAATTCCTGGACAGTCTCCCTATGTCGAACCTGTAAACCTTAATATGATAAAAGAAGCCCGATCGGTTGTAGCCCTAACCCCGGAAACAGACGCATCAAAATGCACACAGTGCGGACAATGTGCCGAAGTGTGTCCCACCGGAGCAATTTCTCTTGAAGATGTAACTCAAACCGATAGATGGCAATGTCTGATATGCTTTGCATGCGTGAAAATCTGTCCGGAAGAAGCAAGGCAAATGAACGAACCCAATTTTCATTCCGCTATTCAGGTACTACAACAACACTGCCAGGATAGAAAAGAGCCGGAAATATTTTTATAACGGCCATGGGCCGTCCCTGGTCTATCTACACCCAGGCTTCGCCCCACAACAAAGATAGAAAGAATCCAGTTGCTTGCTGGAAACTTTCATATAAAACAGCCATGGGCTGACCTGGCATATCAATACCGAGGTACAGCCCACAACGAAGCAAGAAAGTAATTCAACAACTGTTTGAGACTTTCTTATAAAAACAAGCTCTTATCTTCCGGAAGCCTCAACTGCCTTTGACAGTTTGAACCGGCTTTCAAGGAAAATATGCAGGACAACGCCGACCCCCAGGCCCCAGGCTGCGCCGTGCATGGCAAGAACAATGGCCATTGTTCCGGCAACTCCCAACTGAATGGGGTCCTTGATCTGCTTGAAGGCCGTGATGATGCAAAGGTAGCCTGTGACGACCATGGTCAAAGAGAGCCCGATCGGCAGGAAGGGTTTAAAAAAACTGACCAGGGGAAGGATGAACAGAGCAATAAATCCTGAAATCCAAAAGGTGCCTGACCCGCTGAAAATGGAATCCATTGCGTTCCGGCCTTGGCGGTAGCGGTCTGCCAAGGTTGCGGTTATCGCGGTCCAGATAGGTCCTGCCAGCCCCGGGTAGGGAGCAAAAAAAGTATGAATCAAATTCCGGATTCCCGTGATTATGTGAATCCGGTCCGTATCAATATCCACTATTTCGTCGGGTCTGCTTTCCTCAGATGCGGATTTGACCAGGACAGTGCCTACGATAACGTCGCCAAAGGCGATGATATAAGCGATAATCGCTGTGGGTATGGCTTTTATGAACATATCGGCATCTGGAAAACCCACACTGAAGGGCAGGTAGGACCACATCTGCCCAAATGCCGGTATGGTGATTCCCCACTCGATGTCCGGAACCGGGTACTCATTGACAAGCATACCAACGACAATGGCCACGATCATGGCGGGGACCATGCCAAATTTACCCATAAGCTTTGCTATGGGATTATCGGATTTCATCCTGGTAAATGAAACGGAAAAGAGCATGTAAAAACAGACCAGGCTGCCAAGGCCTATCGCTATGGGAGTTTTGGGAATTCTGCCCCCTATTTTCAATTCTCCCATGTAGGCGGCCATACCGGCGCCCAGCAATATCCCTGCCTTAATGGAGTTGGGCACCTTGGCCACTACTTTGGAGCTGAGGCGGGAAATTCCCAGGAACAGAAAAATGAGTGCCACCAGAAGCTGTAGGGCCACCAGGGCCTTGATCGCTTCAGGCCCCGGTGCAAACTGCCCAAGGTAGAGCAGGACAACTGGTATTGCAGGAGTTATCCATCCCGGCACCATGGGAGTTCCAAGAAATGCAGGCAGCATAAAACCGATACCACAGACAAATACATAAGCAAGGGCAACGTTGTAGGGAAGTCCTAGGTATTTTTCCAACAGGGGAATCATGGCAAGAGTTACAACAAAAAGGATAAGGGCCTGAACAAACTCCACCCATTCCCAGCGGTAATGGATCAGGGGAAGGCGGATTTTAAAGGGACCTGCGGACCAGAAGGGCTGTTCTTCAGTGTCGTTTCGTCTGTATAAAGGCATTTTTTTCTCCGTAATTTTCAAAAGGTTTTTAGACTGAAGACTGAAGGCGTTAGTTGTTTGATCACAAAGTATATATATTTTCGTCCGGTGCTGGGTCATAAAGCTTCTAATTCACCGTCCTGGTATGGTTGCATCCTCCTTTGATAATTAATTGTCGTCGAAGCACTAAATTTATTGCACTCATTATCAATGGAAAACTTAAACTTTCAAGCGGTCACAAGCCTATATTACTACGGCCGCCTGACTGAACCCTTATAGGCTCAAAACCTACAAAGCGTTTTTTTTCTCATGTAGTTAAAGGGAAAAGGGTCGAATTCAGGAATGAAAGTAAGCCGACCAACCCATAAACGCATAAATGAAGAGGACAATTTCAGGATCATGGACACCAAGGGGCTTGCCACCATGCTTACCTCCACCACCAAAACCATGACAGTCCTTCTCGTTGCGGTGGCCGTCGGAATGAATCTCCCCATTTATTCTCAAAAAATCAAAAAATAAGGAGTCTCCTGATAGACATTTATTCTGTTCGATGATACGAAATTGATCGAGGTTAATTTTGTTTTTGTAATAACCGGATGTAATTGGCCAAATCATTTTGATTTTCAAGACAGGAGACCATTTTGCTTTGGAAAAATCAAAGTATACATTATAAAATGAATAGAGTGGAGTGGATTTTATGTCAGTTGAAAATTGGATTATGTTCTTTGCCGTTTGTTTTGTTGCATCTATGACGCCTGGCCCAGGAATTTTATCCGTCATAACACATAGCGTGTATCATGGTGCAAAAAAATCAATTCCCATAATACTTGGTATTCTTTCAGGGCTCTTCTTGCTTTCTCTTATGGCGATCATGGGGCTGGGAGTATTACTCGAATCTTCAAAAGTACTGTTTGCTTGGTTTCAGTATATTGGGGCAGCATATCTTTGTTTTATTGGAATCAAAACTTTCAGGTCAAAAATACCATTGCAAACGAGCTCAACACCAGAGATCCAGAAAGACAGTTTTATAAGACTCTATTCTCAAGGCATTGCTGTTTCATTGGTAAATCCCAAGGCCATAGGATTTTTTTCTGCCTTGTTTCTTCCTTTTATTAATCCTAACGGCAATATTTTCTCACAATTTTGTATCCTTTTGTTAACTCTACTTGGGTGTTCCACAGTCTCACTTTTCTTTTACTCCATGGGAGCACAAATAATTTCACCATCAATTCAAAAATACACAACCGCCTTTAATAAAATTACAGGCGGTTGTTTTATTGGTTTATCCGTAATGTTGGTTTCTTCAAATAAAACATAACCTGTCGTTACCGCCGACGGCACAAAGCCGTCACGGCTGAGCTTTTCGTTCACATTGGACACAGGGGATATATAAAAGGACGCAACCTAACATCATAAGGAGAATTAAATGAGGCAATTACTTTTTTGTATGACGATTATCTTTTTTATCACCTTGTCAAGTTATACAGTGGTTTTGGGGGAATCTACCCCCAAAAAAGATGATACCGTCAATTATGGGAAAGCAAATGGTGATCAACACCAAGCAGGAGACGTATGGACTGAACCATTGACAGGGATGGAGTTTGTATGGGTTCCTGGCGGCTGTTTTCAGATGGGAACCCCAGAAGGTGGTTCGTTTAATACTGTAAGAGTTCAAGAAGCCGAGGCCTTCGAGAAAAATGTCTTTGTATCCATTCTTAAAATGGCCTCTGTTTTTTTCCCGGTAGGATGCACTTCAATGAAAACGAGCATACCTGCGAATTTCGACCAGTACACCATGGATGAAAGGCCGGTTCATAAAGTATGTTTGGATGGCTTTTGGATAGGAAAACATGAAGTGACCCAGGGACAATGGATCAAAGTAATGGGCAATAATCCGTCATATTTTAAGTCAGGAAAGGACTATCCTGTTGAATATGTTTCTTGGGATGATACTTGTCAATTTATTGACAGTCTCAATAACAAAACAGATGTGGTTTTTTCATTACCTACCGAAGCGCAGTGGGAATATGCGGCGAGAAGCGGTGGTAAAAATGAAATCTATTCTGGAAGTGATAATGCGGGTGAGGCCGCCTGGTATTTTGAAAACAGTGAAAACAAGACCCATAAGGTCGGTACAAAGCTTGCCAATGGACTCGGGATTCATGACATGAGTGGTAATATCCGAGAATGGTGCAAGGATATGTATGCAAAAGATGCTTACAGCAATCATAGTCTTCATAACCCTATATACGTCAGTGAGGATAAAAAAAGAATATTTAGTCGTGCCATTCGTGGTGGCAGTTATTATCTGAATTCTTGCGATGTTCGCTGCGCTAGCCGAACTTGGAGCTGGAAAGACCACAACGAGGTAGACGTTGGTTTTAGACTTATCAGGAAAAATTAGAGGTATTATCCATTATCGATAAAAGATATAAAGGGATCAAAAACAGATTTGCCCCTTTATATCTTTATATATTTGTTGTGGGCCGAAGCCTGGGTATAGATCGCCCCGGGGCGGACCGGGCCGTTATTTAAACGCAATTAATTTTGATTTTCAGATCTGCTTTCATCCAACACGTCTCGGATTGTTTTTGCCAAATCTGCCATAATCATTGGTTTATATGCAAATGCTTTGATACCGATCTGCGATGCAATTTCATCAGATATTCCTTTGCTGTATCCTGTGCACATGATCACTGGAATATCGGGACGAATTTTCATCAACTCAACGGCTAATTTGTCCCCAGTCATATCGGGCATGGTCATGTCTGTGATAACCAATTCAAATTCTTCATGTTTCGCCCGAAATAATTCCAAAGCCTCCAGGCTGCTGGTCCGGGTTATGACTGTATAACCCAGACGTTGAAGAATCTGTTTGCCCATTTTAACAATGGGCGCTTCATCATCCACAAACAAAATGGTTTCAATACCTCCGGGCAATTGTTTAGCAACATATTCACCGGCACCATTATGTTTGTTTGTAATGGGCAGGTATATAGAAAACGTAGTTCCCTTTCCCAATAGACTTTCAACGGCAATCTTGCCGCCATGGCTTTCAACAATGCCATGTGCCATGGCAAGTCCCATTCCTGTGCCTTCTCCTAGGCCTTTGGTTGTGAAATAAGGTTCAAAAATAGAATCTATTATTTCAGGTGCGATTCCTGAACCAGTATCAGAGACCTTTATTTCAACATAATCCCCCGCTTTCATAACTATTGGTGTATCCTTTTTATCTAAATTTGCGTCCTTTATACTGACAGTCAAAACACCGCCGGAAACCTCCATGGCATAGGCTGCGTTGGTAAAAAGATTCATTAAAACTTGATGAATCTGGGTTGCATTGCCCATGACCCAGGATTCGCTGTCCAACGTATGCCGGATCATTATTGTGGCCGGGATGGTTGAGCGAATGAACTTTATAACTTCTTTTGCAACCATGCTTGGTTGAAACGGCATTTTTTTCTCATCGGATTGACGAGCAAAAGCAAGAATCTGTTGAACCAAGTCTTTTGCCCTTTTCCCAGCTAAATATACCTCTTGCAGATTATCCTCCTGCATTGAGCCTTTTTTAGCGTCATCAAGCGCCATTTCCGTAAAACCAATGATTGAGGACAATATATTATTAAAATCATGGGCAATGCCTCCTGCAAGATTGCCGATCGACGTCAACTGTTCTGAGTGTTTTATTTGCCTCTCAAGCTCCAGTTTTTCCTTTTGGGCCTCCACCCTTGCGGTAATATCTCTTGCTATGCCAAGGACGCCAACAAGGTTGCCGCTTATATCACGCATAGGTGTTTTGATCGCTTCAAACAACCCTTCACGACTTTTATCGGCAAACTCAAGCCACTCCTCGTTAACGTTTGATTGGTTAGTGTCGATCACAATTTGATCATGTCTACGGAAAAACTCTGCCAGTTCCACGTCAACAAAATCAAAATCGGTTTTTCCGATGATAGATTCCTCCTTTGCGCCAAAAAACCGTTCAAAGGTTTGATTGCACTGAAGATAGACACCGTCATTATCCTTTAACCAGATCAAGTCCGGTATTGTATTTATCAGGCTGCGGAGCCGATGCTCCGACTCACCCAGCGCCTTTTCAGCTTCTCTTCTCTCTAAATTCTCTTGTGTCAGCGACGCTGTCTGTATTTCTAGCCGTCTTGTTCTTTTGGCGACCTCGGCTTTTAACCGCCTATTCCACAACAGCACCACCCCAATCAGCACGAGACCGCCCCCCAGAGAGATGAAAACGGCAAACAAAACATTTCGGCTTAAAAACAACCGGCTGTCCTGAAGTCGAAGCCATTTGTCATTTATCGCATTTTTCTCCCGCTCACTGATGAGTTTGAGTCCCTTATCTATGATGTCCCGAAGAATGGGCAGATCCTTCCTCACTGCCAAACCCAGCACATAAGCGTGGCCTGAATTCCCGGCGATCCGCAGATTGGTTATGCCGTTTTCTCGAATCAGATAAGAGGCGGTTGCCAGCCCAATCACCGCAGCATCTACGTTGCCGGTGACCGTATCCTGCAAACAGACCAAGGCATTTTTCCTGGGTTGAATATTAAAATCAACCGAATGCCGCATTAGGAAGTTATGGGTGGCATCTTTCTCAATGACCGCAATCTTCGCCCCTTTCATATCATTGAGCGAAGACGGTATATTGAGCGTATCTCGAACGATAATTACGCTGGGAATTTCTATGTAAGGCGCAGTAAAAAGAAAATGTTTCAAACGCTCTTCATTCTTCTGGATATCACAGATGACATCAAGTTCGCCTTTTTTCAGCCTTTCGGTCATATCAGCCCAGGTGGCCGGTGTATCCAAATGAAACGCAAAGCCCAGTTTTGTTTCAATTAATCGATAGTAGTCGACAGCTATCCCTGCGGGTAAACCGTTTTTACCAGTAAAAATGATCGGTGGCCAGTCGGTTTCATTGTTAATGGTGATCTTTTTGTCATGGGCTCTCAGCCATGCCCTCTCCTTTGATGTCAGGGGGTCCCTTATTTCTCCTGCTGTGACAAACACCTCGAAACAACAAAAGGATATCCAAAGGACACCAAGAAGAAAACCAAGGGTAATAATGTTTTTTTTGTGTCTGTTCATATCAATAAAACCTTACCTGCAAGCTCTGATCAATCTCAGATAATAGGGATTTGAGAGTGAAGTTTGCGTCATTTTTGATCTGAATCTTTTAAGAAAATATAGGCAACGATTTAGCAATGGCTCATGTCGCGTTTTGGGGTCCTGTTAATGCGTTAAGGGCAGACGGATTATGAAATTGGTTCCCCGATCTTTCTGGGACGCCACATCGAAGCTGCCCTTATGATTTTTCGTAATAATGAAATAGGATACGGACAATCCCAGCCCCGTGCCAACCCCCACTGGTTTTGTAGTGAAAAAAGGCTCAAACACCCGTTTACACGTATCCTCGTCCATACCCATACCGTTGTCTTTAATCTCAATTTTTAACATTTGATCCACAGTATCAAGGGACAGCCGGATGATGAATTCCGGTTTGTAGTCGGACTCTTTTCCAAGGGCCTGCTTTTCAAGCATGGCATAAGCTCCGTTGTTCAGCAGGTTTAACAGAACCTGCTGGATTTTGCTGCTTTCACAGGGAATCCTAGGCAGATTATCCCCATACTGCTTTTCAACGGCAATGGATTTAAAATCATATTGCTCTTTCCAATCATAGTCTGTCAATGCCAGTTCCAGGGTTCTTTCCATCAGCACGACAGGGTCATGCAACGATGCGGTGTCTTCGCCTTTCCGAGCAAAACTGAGCATATTGTCAACAATGGAAGCCATACGCATGCCGGATTCGGAAATGGCCTCGAGAATGCGGGGGATGCCCCGGACCGTCATATACTGTTCAATGCCGGCCATGGGTATGCCAATGGACTCTGCCGCCTTTAAATTAGCCGGCATGGAAGTGTCGGACAAGCGCCCGGAAAGGACATTGGCGTTCTGAATCACCCCGGCCAGGGGGTTGTTGATCTCGTGGGCCATACCTGCAGCAAGCCCACCAACGGACAGCATTTTTTCATTTTGAACCAGCATTTCTTCCAGCCGGACCGTCTCGGTCACATCATCAATCCGGATAACGGCACCCTCTTCATTTTCCATCACCAGAGGATAGACAATAACATCCTCGTAAAAAGTCTCATGTCCTTTTTTCCGGGGACGTTTGGACAGCTGTTCGATTTCCCGGGTGGTAATGCTCCGGACAATGATGTCAACATCCACCTTGAGTCGGGGCAGTACGTCGCGGATATTCCTGCCCAATGCACCGGACCCGTTAATGCCCGTTGCTGCAACCGCCGCCTTGTTCCATTGGGTAATTTGAAGCGCCCTGTTCACCCCGATGACCATGGACGGCATGGAGTCAATGATATTGCCGATGTAGCTCCGGCTGTCTTCCAATTTCCCAATCAAATGGCTGATTTCCGCTTTTTCCTGGTTAATACTGTCCACCATACCATTAAAAGAGCGCATCAATCTTCCAAACTCATTTTGGCTCATATTCTTTATTTTGGACAACTTTCCTTCGGCCACCCCGTCTGTGGCAGAAACCAGCCGGTTCAAGGGTCTGTTGATCATCAGATGAAAAACAATCAGCAAGGTAACCACCACGGCCAGAAACGCCCCAGCCGAAGCCACATAGGTGAGCTGGTAAGCCATCCGGACAGGTCGTTGGTAATCCGTATCATACATAAAACTGACAACTGACCAGTCCCAAAAAGGAAAATACTGAAGATGGCCATGTATCTTTTCTTTTTCCAAATTACTGAAAAAACGGATATCGTTGCCACTGTAGATGCCGGTATTTTCCCATTTCTCCGGCATCCCTTCCAGTGAACAGGCTTTGATCCTGCTGCCGGATTCAAGTACCATCATATGAATCTGGGGAAAATGGCCGCTCAACGCCTTTATTTTTTCCATTGTTTCGTTTTTCAACACCGTGTTCATTTCCGAATTTTGTTCCAACCGCAATTCCAACAGATAAGAAAAGCTTTCCTCGCAAAGTTCCAGGCCAATGCCTGACAGCAATCTAAGGTCCGCATCAAACTGCTGAGTTATCATTTTTTTTAAAGGAGCGGACATGGTGGCCGCAAGAAAGGTGGAACAGGCAATCCCGATGATCAATACAGGCGCGAGAACCCAGAACAAAATTCGATTATAGAACGGATATTTTTTATAGGGCATATGGATGTCCTGTGCGATTAAAAGACAGGCAGGGACGTCTGCATTTTTTTAGGCCAAACGATCTCTTTTTTTCCGCCCTGCCATTGAATTATAAAAGAGTTATGCCCCACCTGAAGTCCTGACGGATCGACTTTAAACCGTCCCAGTACCGTGGCTGTATCTAAGGCAGCAATATAATCCCGAAGTTTGTTATTATCTATAGATCCGGTCCGGACAATGGCCTGTTCATATAATTGGCAGGCGGCATAGGCTGAGGCGGAATGAAATGAGGGCATGTGACCGGTAAACGCCTTGAACTGTTCAATGAACGCAAGGGTTCCCGGAAAAGGAATCCTTTCATCCGGCTCCCACTGGGATGGTCCCATAATACCTTCGGCCATATCCCCCACTTTTTTTTCAAAATCCGGGTGGGCCGGAGCAATAGGCATGGCCAGGACTGTTGGTCTGTAATCCATCTCTTTTAACAGACGGATCAGTTCATAGCTGTCCGGCGGATAGCCCGAAAAAATAAGGCCATGGGCATTGGCGTCCCTCATCCGGGGCACAATCTGCTGCAGCTGTTTCTTTCCATTGGAAAACCCCTGTTCAAAAACAACATCAATCTTAAAAATACGGGACCATTTTTTTACGCCGCCGGCAATGTCCCGGTTAAAAGAAGAGGTGTTATCATGGATTATGGATACGGTTTTCAAATTTTTCTTTGCCATCATGTCTAATACCCCGATAAACTGCCTTTTGGCCGGGGCATAAAGCTGAAACAGATTCCGAGCACCTTGCTGCCAAGGTTTCTCAGCTGCAGCGGCGACAGCCAGCATAAGGATACCGTGGCGTTCACTGACCTCGGAAGCAACCATGGTCAATGGCGTGCTGTAGGGTGCAAGCAAAAGGTGAGCTTTATCTTTTTCAATGAGTTTTTTATACAACTTTTTTGTCAACGCCTTATCACTTTTATCATTGTACATGACCAGTTTAACTTTCCGACCTAACAGCCCACCTTTTTCGTTGACATCTCTTCCCCACAACTGAAAGGCCTTATGTCCCATCAGTGAAGGTTCCCGGTATTTACCCTCCAAAGAGCCTGTATATCCGATAATTATAGGATTCTCCGGCTCAGAGGCGGCACCCCCGGCAGGGATCAACACACTCAATATCATCATCCAAACCAGTAAATTCAAACGTTTCAGCATTATCTGCATTCCTTTAGCTTTGCAATTCACAGGTAGCTTACAATACCTTCGCCACTAAGAACCCTTTTTCTCGCCATAAATTCGTCATAGCACGGGAGTTTTCTCAAATCGCTGCACAATATTAATCGACTTTATGTTTTCAGAAAGTATTTTAATTAGTGCCTGAATGAAAACCTGGAAAATTTCTGGAATCTCTAAAGATAATACTCAATGATATTTTTCCAGTCAAGTCCAAGATCAGATGCGAAGCAGGATGACGCGGGTATTTTCAGTTTAAAAAGGACTTAGGAATGGGTCCGAAATAACTTTACCTGGGAACGCGGGCGTCTCGCCTGCATCTTTACTGCGGGCGGGACGCCCGCGCTCCCGGATAGGACAAAATGGGCAAGTTATTTAGGCCCCATTCCTTAGTGAGTTAAGAGCAGGGTTGTCCCCCCTTTTATTTGGGTTAGGCGACCGCTTAAGGATGTTGAAATGATATCCTTAAATTTCCTATCCCAAGACGACCCAATACATATAGGATAGAATCATGAAGGGGGTCATCAGGCTGAAACCTGATGCATAATCAGGGATCCTGCAATGAACCACATGGTTGCGCAAACCAGGCTGTCAAGGATTCGCCAGGATATCTGTTTTTGAAACAAGGGGGCCAGCATCTGTCCGCCAAGGCTTAAGCTGATAAACCATATGACAGATGCACAAACTGCCCCGATCCAGAAATACAGGCGCATCTGCCCGTGGAATTGACTGCTTATGCCGCCCAGAAGAATGACCGTATCCAGATAAAAATGCGGGTTGAGCAGGGTAACCGCCAACGTTGCGATTACCGCAGTTCCCAATGACCGTACGGCTTTATCCTGGGCCTGCAGCCGCCCGCCTTTCACAGCGGAACGAAATGACCCGAAACCATAAAAAATAAGAAAACCTGCCCCGCCCCAGGTTACCCATTGCGAAAAAACGGGATGACCAGACACAAAAGAGCCGAAGCCTGCAACGCCTGCTGAAATAAAAATCGTATCACAAATAATGCAGATTAATGCGACAATTAAATGATGATTTTTGCGCACGCCCTGGGAAAGAACAAAGGCGTTTTGTGCGCCAATGGCCACAATCAATCCGCCGCCGGTACCAAAACCCTGTAAAAATGGTGTTATCACTTCTTCTCCTTGAAATTTTCATGTTTTAAGTGAGGCGAAAATATGACAACAGGATTCGAAAGTAAAATTAATTGTTTTGATTGGCCATTAATTCTGCTAATGATTTTTCATGTTTGATTATAAACTCATTGAAGCGTTGGCCATGATTTCCATGGAAGGCGGTTTTGACAAAGCAGCCAAGGTATTGCACATAACCCAGTCTGCTGTTTCCCAGCGCCTGAAGCAGCTTGAACAGGCAACTGGTCAGGTGCTGATAGCACGCACCACCCCGCCCAAAGCAACCTTTGCCGGTCAAAAACTGATCAAACACTATCTGCAAGTCAAAAGACTTGAGGATGATCTATCAAGACAGATAAATGATTCCGGCACCAGGGAATTCTCATCCCTGACCATAGGTATCAATGCAGACAGCCTTGCTTTGTGGTTTATAGAGGCAGTCCATCCGTTTTTAACCCGGGAAAAGGTGCTGCTTGATCTTCGTGTCAACGACCAGGAGCAAACCCATAAACTGTTTAAAAACGGGGAGGTAATGGGCTGTATCAGCACCCTGGAGCAACCCATGCAGGGATCAAAAATTGAATACATCGGCCGCATGCATTACCACATGACTGCAACACCGCGGTTTGCAGCCCGCTGGTTTCCCAAAGGCCTGAATGCCGAGAATGCTCAACACGCCCCGGCGGTGATCTTTGACAGACATGACTCACTGCACCACAAACTTTTGCTGAAAGCCTTAGGCCTGAAATCTTCAGATATGTTCGCCCACTATGTCCCTTCAGTGGAAAAATTTGCAGATTATATCACACAAGGCCTGGCCTACGGCACCTTGCCGGACCAACAAAGCAGACCACTTCTGAAAAGCGGAAAAATCATTAATCTACTGCCCGACTTTAATGTACCGGTAGACCTTTACTGGCATTGCTGGAACCTGAAATCGGATCTGCTGGACGGCCTGACAGAAACCTTAACCGGATTCGCTAAATTATTTTTCAAAATTGCTTAAAAAATCATAAAATATCCATACAACGGCCACGGGCCGTCCCTGGTCTATCGACATCCAGGCGTCGTCCCACAACGAATGTTGAAAGATTTGTGTCGGTTCCACAGACTTTCTCATAAAAGGGGCCACATAAAAGGAGATGGGTGCCCCTCTTACCCCCCTTTAACAAAAAGAACCCGACATAAAAATCTCTGTCGGGTTCTTAATTTCTTTATTGCGATCAGTTCTTATAAAATCTGGTTCAAAAAAAGCTTGGCACGCTCATTTTTAGTGTGATTAAAAAATTCATCCGGCGTCCCCTGTTCAACAATGGCACCGTGATCCATGAAGATGATTCGGTCTGCAACTTCCCTTGCAAACCCCATTTCATGGGTGACAACAACCATTGTCATCCCTTCTTTGGCGAGTGTGGTCATAACATCTAAGACTTCCCCGATCATTTCAGGATCAAGGGCGGATGTCGGTTCATCAAAAAGCATTATTTTCGGGGTCATGGCAAGGGCTCTTGCAATGGCAACCCTCTGCTGCTGACCACCGGAAAGTTTACCCGGATATTCACCTGCTTTTTGAAAAATACCCACTTTTTCAAGCAATTTTGTTGAAATACCGGTGGCTTCTTCACGGGTTCGTTTTCTGACAACAGTCTGGGCAAGGTTCAGATTGTCCATGACCGTTTTATGGGGGAAGACATTGAAAGACTGGAAAACCATTCCGACTTCTTCACGAACCTTGTTGATATCGGTTGTTTTATCGTAAATATCAACACCATCAATGATGATTTTCCCGGCATCAATCGTTTCAAGCTGGTTGATTGATCTTAAGAGTGTACTTTTGCCCGAGCCGCTCGGCCCGATGATAACAACTTTTTCACCATCATGAATGTCCAGTGAAACGCTGTCGAGTGCTTTTAAATCGCCGTAGAATTTACTGACATTTTCTATATGTACAAGGGTTTTGCTATTCATCGTCACTTATCTTATCCTCCATAATGCCCACAAATTTTGACAGGATCAATGTGATTACAAGGTAGATAAGGGCTACCATTGTGTATGTTTCAAAATAATCGAATGATTCGGACGCATATTCTCTCCCCCGCCTTAAAAGATCGGAAACAGCAAGGATTGAAACAAGTGAGGAATCCTTTAAAAGGGCGATAAATTCATTTCCAACAGGCGGCAGTATGGTTTTTATTGCCTGTGGAAGGATAACGTGCTTGGTTGTCTGTGACGAAGTCATACCAAGCGACCTGGCTGCTTCTGTCTGGCCTTTTGGAATGGCATCGATACCGGCTCTGAAAATTTCTGCCATATATGCGCCGTAACAGATGGACATGGCAATGATTGCGCAGACTTCAGCAGGAAGTTGGACAAATTTTCCCAATGCAAAGTAGATGTAAAAGAGCTGAACCAGAAGCGGAATTCCTCTGATAATTTCAACATAAAGGGACGCAATTCCGTTGATGAATCTATTTTTGGATATTCTTCCAAGCCCTGCAATCAGACCAAATATCAATGATAAAAAAATTGATGCGATGGTTACTTTAAACGTTACATAAATCCCATCCGGTAGAAATTTTAATATGTCAAGATACGGTTCAGGTTTAAAATAGACGAGTGCAGCAATAATTGATATGGCACCGACAAAGGTCACCCGCCAAGCAGTGAGCAATCCGACATCATCTTTTTTTGGAATTGCCCCACCTTCAGAAATTTCTATTTTTTTGGGTTTTTCAGCACTACCAGACATTGGCATTTTTTCTTTCTTTCCTTGTCTTAATTGATAGCCATACCATGGCTATGGAACTTTTTACACCGCCATTTAAAAAGCCTGACCCAAAAGGATCAGGCTTTGTGTACAAAATTGATTAATGCAGCCACTTTCTCTCAAGCTGCTTGTCGATACCTTTGGCCTGTACAGCTTTGATACCTTTATTGATCAGGTCAACAAGCTCTTTGTTTCCTTTTTTAACAACGATGCCGTAGTTTTCTTCCGTAAAAGGTTTACCGACAATTTTAAATTTACCTTTGTAGCTTGCTTTCTGAAGTGCATAATTAGCAGCGATGGGTGTATCACAAACAATGCCGTCAATTCTTCCTGCTGCCATGTCTTCAAAAGTAAGACCGAGTTCATCATAAGACTTGAGCTCAACGCCTTTCACTTTCTTGATTTCCATTGCGCCGGTTGTACCAATCTGAGCACCTAATTTTTTACCCTTAAGATCTGCAATGACCTTTGCAGGCGACGCAACAGGAACAACAAGTACCTGACCTACATTCACATACGGTATTGAAAAGTCCATTGCTTTTTTACGTTTGTCGGTTATCGTTACTGAAGAAATGATTGCATCGTATTTACCAGCTTCTACGCCGGCAAAAATTCCATCCCATGCAGTGTTTTTGATGATGACCTTAAATCCGGCTTCCTTAGCAACTGCATTCATGTAATCAATATTAAAGCCTACAAGGTTTTTATTCCCATCAATCATTTCCATTGGCGGCCAGGTTGCGTCCGATGCAACGGTAATAACCTTTTGAGTTTCAGCGGCAAACACGCTTCCAGGCATTGTCATCAAAAACAAAGAACAGATAGCGCACAGCACTGTAATTAATTTAAATAGTTTCATAATAGTCTCCTGTATAAATATGTTCAAAACAAATCAAGCCCAAAAAATACGCATAAGATTTTTTGAAGTCAAACGAAAAAAAGACAGCACTTTTTTTTGTTTGCCTTTGTTTTTGAATTATGATTAATAACCCAGTCTGATATTTGTTGATGCTGGAACAATTTCAGAAAAAGAAAAAAATTTATATTATATTCAATGCCTTTTGTGTCATGTGATAAAAAAGATGGCCAGGGAAGGTACAGCCTTTAAAACATGTGGTAATTTTTATGATGCTTCAAAATAAAAAATTAAAAATTGCGGGTGCATATATTCTTCTGATTTTAACAACATTTTTCTGGGGCATCACATTTGTTGTTGTTCAAAATGCGGTGAGCCAGGTGGACGTATTTGTTTTTCTTGCCCAAAGGTTTATTGCAGCCTCATTTATTCTTCTGCTCCTATGGCCGTTTTTAAAACGGCCGATAGACGGCAAAACCCTTTTAAAGGGCTGCGTTCTAGGGATGATGCTTTTCGGCGGTTTTGCGTTTCAAACGTTGGCGCTTTTATATACTTCGGCATCAAATACGGCTTTTTTAACCGGGTTGAATGTTGTTTTTGTCCCCATTTTATCTGCCGTTATTTTTAGAAAAGCAATCGCGGCACAATCTCTTGCCGGTGCCGTGCTCGCCTTTATCGGACTTTATCTTTTATGTGCCACAGGAACAAACTGGTCTTTTAACAAGGGAGACCTGATGGGCCTTATCTGTTCGATCTGCATTGCTATTCATATTATATATACCGGAAAATATGCCCGGGAGTGTGATGTCTACTGGCTGACAACAATTCAGCTGAGCGTGATCGGTCTGCTGAGTCTGCTCATCGCATATTTTACAGGGCATGATGCACTTGCCTGGTATCCTGAAATCCGTGATGCGCTTATTGTCTGCGTGTTGTTTGCAACGATATTTGCATTTCTGGTACAGACAAGTATGCAGCAGTTTATCAGTCCGCCCTCGACAGCCCTGATATTCTGCCTTGAACCTGTTTTTGCAGCGGTTTGTGCCTATTTTTTAATTGACGAAAATATTGGCGCAACCGGGTTGATCGGTGCGGGACTGATCCTTCTTGGAATGATTCTTTCGGAAATTAAGCTTAAAAAATTAATGGGCTGGTGTCTATTCCCACAAACGGAACACACCAAAAGCGCTTAAAAACAATGGGAGAAGCCGACCGAACGGCAGCAGCAACAACGTTGCCGGACTCTGGCCGCCATTGAAAAAACTGCCACATGGAATCCACCCGGCCGGTATCACTGAACGTGATTTGAATGTCAGTTTCATTTGCATTAAAGGAAAAGCTGTTTAGAGGGATGGATAGTCCCTTGCCCATTGCCTTGATATAGGCCTCTTTCAAAGTCCAGATATCAAAAAACAGCTTTCTTTTTTCAGCATTTGATGCCTTTGATATAAGTTCTGCTTCAAAAAAAGAAAAAAATCGTTTGGCAATAGAAAGGTCTGTGTGTCGTCTCACATCTTCCACATCCACTCCCACGGCAGCACCACGGCACAGGGCGCAGACGGCCACGCCATGGCTGTGGGAAAGGTTGAAATGAATATCCGGCAATCCAACAAGAAAGGGTTTGCCGTGTTCATTGGTTGAAAAGTTAAGGGATTTCGGATCCTGCCGGGTCACTTCGGCGATCAAATACCGCACTAAGGCTCTGGACACCAGACTTAGGTGCCGGTCTGATTGCTTCATGTATCGGTCCGCCTTCCGGATTTCAGCGGGGGAAAGACAGGCCCTGTATTGTTTTAAAAGACAGGGATCAGATATCTGGTCTGCCCGGGTGTAGAACACATGGATCTGACCGGAATCCGAAAAAGGCGATTTTATCATAACTGTGACCTGCTGTTTTTTATTTTTCATATCGTCAGATTTAAAAAGGATACTACCATACCATAAAAAGGGTCGTTTTTAAGCTCTAAATCCAACACCAAGTATTCAACAAAATTTCCAGGTTTTCGTTCAGACACTAAATTAAGTTAATTTTGTCAGCGCCTGCGGGAATTTTCAAAGATCAGGCTTGAAATGCAGTGTTAAGCAAGTTACTCTCCTAATATTACGTTGTTTTTTTACCTGTTTTAAACATTTGAGACCCAAACAGAAAAATGACGTTCAAATTTTTAAAACAGGAAAGTACATGGATTTATAGTTGAATTAGGAAACAAAATTCAGATGCACTCCGTCTTAAAAGCAGATCGTTCCGGGGACATTTTAAAATTTTCCGTCCCTGAAATTTTTTTTGGCAGAAACAGTCTTAAATACGCCGGCATGTGCGCCAGACGCATGGGGGCGGAAAAAATATTTCTGGTCTCTGATCCAGGCCTTGAAAAATCAGGCTGGGTGGAACAATTACTTGATATACTTGCCCAGGAACAACTCAACTGGGTCTATTATTCTAATGTTCACTCCAATCCAAGGGACTGGCAGATCCAGCAAGGGGCAAGGCTGTACAAGGACCAGAACTGTGATGTTGTCATGGCCATAGGCGGAGGCAGCCCCATGGACGCGGCAAAGGGTATTGCCCTGGTGGCCAGCAACGGCGGCCGGGTGAACGATTATGAAGGGGCCAACCAAATCCGTGATCCCCTGCCGCCCATGATATTCATCCCATCAACCGCCAGCAGCGGCTCAGATATTTCCCAGTTTGCCATTATCACGGACATGGAACGTCGGGTAAAGATGTCCATCATCAGCCGAACCCTTGTGCCCAATATTTCCATCATTGATCCGGAACTTTTGACCACCAAGTCCAGGGGCCTTATCATTGCCGCAGCCTTGGATGCCCTGTCCCATGCGGTTGAAGCCCATGTCTCCCGGATTGCCTCTCCCATGACCGAGGTCCACTCCCTTAAAGCCATTGAACTGATCTTCCATTATCTACCCGCAGCCCTTGAAACACGCTCCATCAATCATCTTGAAAGACTGAGCATGGCCGGGACCTCTGCGGCAATGGCCTTCAGCAATGCCAGCCTGGGCATGGACCATGCGTTGGCCCACTCCCTGGGCGGGGTGTTGGATACGGTCCACGGCATCATCCATCCCATTCTCCTGCCCCAGGTCATGCGGTTCAACCTTAAGTCCAGTACCGACAAAATAGCCCAGATCGGCCAGGTTATTCTGGGCAAAACCCTTTCATCACCCCAGGAAACCGCCCTGGCAGGGATTGAACGTCTGGAAGCCTATTTTGAAGACCTTAAGGTTTCTACAAAATTAAGGGATATCGTACAGGACCGGTCAGAACTCCAGAGGGTCTGTGAAATGGCGGCCCTGGACAGCTGCCTGCTGAGCAATCCAAGGAGTGCCAGTGTGCAGGATATGCTTGAAATCTGTGAAAAGGTGTGGTGATGAAAAAAACGACCCTTGATGATATTATCGGTCTTAAGTATACCAAACTGGGATTTTTCCCAGAGGCAAAAAACAAAATGATCCAGCTTAAAGCCGCTAACATCAGGCTTGAGCGTAAAAGCCAGAAACTTCAGGCGATTTTAGACGGAATTTCCGATGTCATGGTCATCATGTCCTTAAATTTTACCGTTATTACGGTCAACCGGCTTTTCTCAGAAGTTTTCAACTGTAACCAACCCGAAGGAAAGACCTGCTTTGAAATTTTTACAAACAGAACCACACCCTGCCCGGACTGTCCGGTGACCCAATCTCTTGAAGACGGCCAAGTCTGCCGCCAGACACGAGTTTATACGATCAAGGATAAAAAACGGCAGTTTGAGGTGTCGGTATCTCCCATGACGGACACCCATGGGAAAATATTTAGATTTATTCTCCTCATGCGGGATGTGACCCGGGAAAAAGCGTATCAGGAAAGCTATTACTATTCCACGAAGATGGCCACCGTAGGCCTGTTGGCAGCGGGCGTGGCCCATGAAATCAATAATCCTTTAACCTCCATCCACGGATTTTCCGAAGGCCTGAAACGGCGTTTGCCCAGACTTAAGGAATGCCTTGAAAATAATCCCGGAACAGAGGACCTGGCAGAAGATTTTGACGAATATATCGATATCATCATTACCGAGTGCAACCGGTGTCGGGATATCGTAAAAAACCTGCTGACCTTCAGCCCGAGAAAACGAATTGATTTTTCCAGGGTGGACCTTGCGGATATGGTTACCGATGTGATTAAACTGCTTCATTTCCGCCTCAAACAGGAAGCCGGTGTGACCATTGAGCTGGGTATACCGGCAGATATCCCAAAAATCCATGGCAATGCCCCGGAGATCAAACAGGTGCTGCTCAACATCATCTGCAATGCCATTGATGCGGTTGAAGGCCAAGGTCGGCTCAGCATCTATGTTGAGGTTAAAAAAAAGTGGATCGTACTTTCTGTCCAGGACAACGGCTATGGCATTGCCAAACAAGACATAAAACGGCTTTTTGACCCTTTTTTCACCACCAAGCCGCCTGGAAAGGGTACCGGTATAGGCCTGTCCACCTGCTATAACATTATCCAGCAGCACCAGGGAAGAATATTAGTTGACAGTGAACCCGACAAGGGAAGTGTGTTCCATATCTGCTTTCCCCTTGAGGAAAAAGATACAGATGAATAAATCCGAAGACCAAATCAATGTGCTTGTGGTAGATGATGAAAAACACATCCGCAGACTGCTGGAAAAAGAACTGTCTTCGCCCAGGCGTCGTATTACAACGGCCGGAAACGCCCAGGCCGCCCTTTCAGCCGTCCAAAAGACCCGATTTGACGTCATCGTCCTGGACATCATGCTGCCGGATGGCAACGGTATTGAATTGATGGCCCGTTTCCAGGAAGAGATCCTGGCAGTCCAGATCATCCTGATCACCGGTTACGCCGATGTGGATGATGCGGTGCTGTCCATGAAAGCCGGTGCCTGCGATTACATCACCAAACCCTTTGATCTGGATCGCCTGGAACAGGTGGTTGAAACGGCATTTCAAAGGGGGCTGGGGTACAAAAAAGAACTGCTCCGGCACCAGGGCAAGCAGCCGAAGAATACCAGCTATCCGGATCAAATTATAGGCCATTCCAAGGCCATGGAGGAGATCCGCTTTCTTATCCGCAAGGCTGCCCCCACAAATGTTCCGATTCTAATCACCGGTGAAAGCGGCACCGGAAAGAATGTCATTGCACGTCAACTCCACACCCAGAGCCTGAGAAGCCATATTCCCATGCTCACCAAAAACTGCGCAACACTCCAGGAAGAATTGATGCGAAGCGAACTTTTCGGATATTGCAAAGGCGCCTTTACCGGGGCAGAATCCTCCAGGGAGGGCCTGCTGAGCATGGCCGATGAAGGCACTCTTTTCCTGGACGAGGTCGGGGACTTGTCCGTGGGCGTCCAGGCTTCCCTTTTAAGGGTCATGGAAAACCAGACCTTCCGTCCTGTGGGAGACAAAAATGAAACCCGGGTGAATATCCGGTTTATCTTTGCCACCAACCGGGATCTGAAAAAGGCGGTTGCCGAAGGAGGCTTCAGCCAGCCACTGTTTCACAGACTTAACGTATTTACCATCAACACGCTGCCCCTGCGCAAGCGAAAAGAAGAAATTCCCGTACTGGTGGAACATTTTATAGGAAAATTGAGGCCGAACTGCAAAATTTCAAAAAACGCCATGACCCTTCTGATGGGCTATGACTGGCCGGGCAATGTAAGAGAACTGCACAATGTCATTGAGCGGGGGGTTATTCTTTCGGACAACATGGTCATCACAGAGCGCTGCCTGCCCCTTGAACTCTTGGACACCCCAAGCCCAAGCCGGGACAAAGAAGAGGCTTTGTTGTTTCCCTCCTTAAAAGAGGTTGAAAAAAAACATATTCTGGCGGTGATGACGCATGTGAATGACAACCGGTCCAAGGCTTCTGAAATATTAGGGATAAGCAGAAAAACCTTGTATCGAAAATTAGCCGATATCCCGGAATATTCCCAGATCGACTCATAAGAAACTCGACAAAAAAT
>Ga0193964_1000392_pt1 | contig 21663 bp, 36 predicted proteins | sample FB_7_MG_FD_140323 | JGI IMG/M metagenome (GOLD analysis project Ga0193964, IMG submission 140323) | Microbial mat bacterial communities from the Broadkill River, Lewes, Delaware, United States - FB_7_MG | ecosystem: Environmental > Aquatic > Freshwater > River > Microbial mats | place: USA... | reverse complement strand
TGAAACCCGCTGGAATCCAGCCCATTATGATGCCCAGGGCAGATGGGTCCAGGGCAGACATCAACAATTTCTTGTTGCAGATGGATACTGGAAAAAGAAAAGAGTGCGGGTGAAACATAGGGGTACATATTAATGAAAATGGTTTCCCTGATCCATGAATACGATCGGGTATAAACATTGGGTGGTCTACTAAATATGTGATGCCTCTGGTAAAAAGGAATGATCTTGCCCCGGGATTCTAAGGAGTCAAAAAAAGGACCTGCCCCAGGCAGTTCTTCGAAACAAATGACAGTGCGCCCTGTGGACGAAAAAGATCTTATCCGGAGGCTGAAACAGGGTCAGCAATGGAGTTGTAATGTTCTGGTGGATTTGTACCAGGAACGCCTGCTGAAACTTGCCTGGGGCATTACCCTGGATAAGGAAGAAAGCAGAGAAATTGTTCAGGACGTCTTTTTCACTGCCATCAAAAAGATTGACACGTTCAGGGGGGAATCCGGGCTGTGGACTTGGTTAAGAAAAATGACGGTCAATGCCTGTCTTAACTGGAAACGCAAATGGAAACGGCGTTTCAGATGGCATCACACCCCCATTGAGACACAGGCCATAATTCCGGCGCGGGGCATTGAAACACAGGAAGACACACCGGAAACCCTTTTGCAGGAAAAACAAGAACAAAAGGCAGTGGCCGATGCAGTTGCACGGCTGCCGGAGGATGTAAGAACCGCATTTGTTTTGTGTACATTCGAAGGCCTGTCTTACCAAGAAATTGCGCAAGTGCTGGGGATCAAAAAAGGAACCGTCAGTTCACGGGTATTCAGGGCAAGGCAGATAATCAGCCGGTCCGTGGAAAAAACCTTAAAAGACCAATAAATTGGGACTGAACGAAAATCCGTGTTTGAATGTAAAATCTTATGCATCGTTGCAGATGGGTGACGTTTCTTCCAAACATTAAATAAAAGGAAAGACTTACCATGACCTGCCATAAATTTTCCAAAGAATTTATATCAAAATTTGTGGATAATGCTCTCGATACAGAGTCTCATGATGCGTTTATCCGCCATAAAACCCAATGCCCTGACTGTTGCGCAGCAGAAAAACGATTCAGACGGACTGGAATGATATTTGAGAGGCAGGCAGACGCCATGGCCGAACAAGTGTTGAAAAATACGCCTAAAATATTTATAGACACAAGCGGGATGGGGTATGAATCCTTTATTGACAGGATAACGAAACGCAAATCCCGAAAAGCACAGGCGATTCTTGGCATGTTAAGTTTCGCTGTGGCGGCGGCAATCATCTCCCTGGCCCCTTGGCACCAGGAGCAATTACCAACCCGCCTGGCAGTACCCGGCCCCTCAGCAGTGGTAAATTCTGTTGATGCCTATGGATCCTCTGTTATGATCCTGGAAACGGCAAAAACCCACCATACAATTATCTGGTTTTCTGAAACCTGAAGGAAAGGAAAAAGATGATTACAGCGCCTTCATTACACACTTGGCTCAAAGGTACGGTTGCCGGTTTACTTCTAATGACGGCACTTTATGGACTGGTATTGGCAGGCCCGGTTTATCAGACCCGGGTGAGGGTCGTCAGTGCGGATACCGGACCAGCTCGGACAGATCCCGGCATCCAGGACATGATCAAAGAGATCGGCCCAGTTTTCAAGTACACCCGGTTCAGACTGCTCAGTGACAAAACCATGTTATTAACCCAGGGCCAAAAAAAGGTAATGCCCTTACCCGGGGCCAGGCGCCTGTCCATCACCCCCAGGGGCATGCAGAACATGCGTATTCAATATCACCTGCGGGTGGATACCGCCAAATCGCCGGTATTTGAAACAAATGTAGGTCTTAATAATAATACCAGCATCACCATTGGCGGGCCGAGAGTCAAAAACGGCGTGATGCTGATAAACATACAGGGACGCACCCGATAGGCCTGTATACACAGCCACCGTCAGCGACTTTCAAAATTTTGTCAAATTCAACACATGCCCATTAAATTGGAACAAGAACACATTATCCAAGCCTATCATTCCCCTCTTGGTGCCCAAGAACGTTTCTTTTCCCTTTTTTATGGCTTTTTACCCAAGTTTATATTAGACTTTTCCCAATGCGATAATTCAGTCTAAGGGATTTCCACGGCCATTGATCACATTAACCAAAATCCGGAATCTTAAACTCAAAAACAAACTGCTGCTTTTTTTTCTCATCATTTTTGCGCCGTTAATTCTTATATCCAAAATACTTATATTTATTCTAAGCCAGAAACTAGACGAAATTGCACCCCCCTTAAGCACATTCTACACATTAATCACCCTGGATTTTTTATTTTTTCTTCCGGCCTTTGTTGGCTTGGCCTATCTGTTGTCACGAGCCGTCACCAAACCACTGGAAAAATTCACCCATATTCTGGACAACAGCAAGGAAGGCGACTACAGCATTCGTTTGACCTATAATGCCAAAGATGAGGTTGGAACCTTTGCCCGGCATTTTGATGCGTTCATGACCCGTATAGAAAAACATCATTGCCTGCAAAATGACGAAAATCAAAAAACAATTGAGGCCCAGGATGCCCTTAAAGCAGCCGAAAAAGAACGTCACAAGCTTCTGATCCAATTACAAAAATCACAGAAAATGGAAGCAATCGGTACCCTGGCCGGGGGGATTGCCCATGATTTCAATAATATTTTGTCCAGTATTTTCGGTTATGCCCAACTGGCCCAATTGAGCGGGGATAACCCCCAAAAGCTAAACAATCACATGAACCAGATCCTTAAAGGAGCCCAGCGCGCAGCTGACCTTGTTAAACAAATTCTGACATTCAGCCGTGGGGCGGAGAACGAAAAGCGTCCGTTAAAACTGCACCTTGTGGTTAAAGAAGCCCTTAAGCTTCTCAGGTCTTCCATACCCTCCACCATTGAAATGGTAACCCAGGTGGAAACGACAGCCATGGTGAATGCAGACCCCTCCCAGATGCACCAAATGATTATAAACCTGTGTACAAACGCCTATAATGCCATGGTGACATCCGGTGGAACTTTGACGGTGAGCCTTATCACAGTTGATCAGATTCAGCCTGAACATCAGAGCAAAGACTACTCCCGCCCCGGACCATTTTTAAAACTGACGGTTAAAGATACCGGGCACGGTATGAATCAGGAAACCATGAAAAAGGCATTTGAACCCTATTTTACAACCCAAAAAGAAGGCCGGGGGATAGGTTTAGGGCTCGCGCTGGTCAGAACCATTATTGAAGACCATAAAGGCCTTTCTTACATTAAAAGTATTGCAGGATGCGGGACCTCATTTTTCGTTTATCTGCCGGTCGTAACGAAAAACGATTCATCAAACAGTCTTACAGAAATTGATGCATCCCTGAAATCAGGCAAAGAGACAATCATGATAGTGGATGACGAGCCGGACATCCTGGCTTTGATTGAAGAACTGCTTAACAAGTTCGGTTATTCCGTCCACCCATTTGATAACGGGGAAAGCGCTCTGAATGCCTACCAGGAAGGCAAAATCAACTTTGATATGGTAATTACCGATATGACCATGCCCCGTATGACAGGCATTGCCCTAGCTGAAGCCATATTATCTATAAATAAGCAAATACCCATCATTCTATGCTCCGGCTATAATGAAACCATCACCCGGTCCCACGTTGAAGCGATCGGTGTTCAGGCCTTTCTTGAAAAACCCTTGGATACATATCAGTTGCTTAACACCATGAGAATGTTATTATTATAAATAAAAACGCTTTGACAGAATGACTCTACTGTCAAAGCGTTTTAGTATCTAACACAAGTCAAAAAAAGGGGCATGGTTTTAAACCATACCCCTTTTATGCGTCTTATTTAATCGGTGATCAACTCAATCTGAACCATCGGAGCGACATCCCCTTTCCGTGGTCCTAATTTGATAATTCGAGTGTATCCACCCTGCCTTGAGTTAAACTTCTCTGCTACCTCTTCAAAAAGGGCATGCACAACATCTTTTTCACGGATTACCGCCAACGCCTGACGCCTGGCATGAAGATCCCCACGTTTGGCTAGGGTAATCATTTTATCGGCAATTTTACGAAGGCCTTTGGCTTTGGCCTCAGTGGTTTTGATGCTGCTGTGTTTGAACAGAGAAGTTACCATGTTCCTAAACATCGCCTTTCTATGGGCGGAGGTTCTGTTCAGCTTTAATACGGATTTTCTATGTTTCATGGTATTTATTCTCCTTCCTGAGTATTCACATCTTCCGGCGGTTCGATCCCTTCAAGGTCCATCCCCAAAGACAGTTCCATTGAATTAAGCACTTCTTTGATTTCATTGAGTGATTTTCGGCCGAAATTTTTTGTCTTGAGCATTTCGCTGTCGGTTTTCTGAACCAGCTGGTAAATGGTATGGATTCTCGCATTTTTCAGACAGTTTGAACTGCGAACGGAGAGCTCGAGCTCATCCACAGAACGGTAAATATTCTCATTGAATCCCTTTTCACCCTCGTCGGTTTTATATTCCGATTCATCAGGTTCAAGCTCTTCATCAAAATTGATAAATGGATTCATCTGTTCTTTAAGTATCTTTGCACCGTAGGCAACAGCATCATCAGGTGTAACACTACCGTCGGTCCAGACTTCAAAGGTCAGTTTGTCATAGTCGGTTTTCTGACCAATACGAGATGTGCCCACCACATATTTTACTCTCTTAATGGGGGAAAACGCGGAATCAATGGGGATGGTACCAATGGGGGCATCGTCGTCCTTATTTGCTGATGACAGCGCGTACCCCTTACCTGTTTTCACAACCATGACAATATTAAGTTTGCCATTTTTATTTACCGTGGCAATATGCTGCTCCGGGTTAAGAATCGTCACCCGACCTTCCGGACTGACGAGATCCGCACCAGTAACCTCGGCTTCGCCAGTGACATTAAGGGTCAATATTTTTTCTTCTGGATCGTCCACTTTGAGCTTTAATTCTTTCAGATTTAGAATGATCTCGGAAACATCCTCTCTAATATCTGATATAACGCTGTATTCGTGAAGTGCATCATCGAATTTCACGGAGACTATGGCGGCGCCATAAATGGATGATAAAATAATTCGCCGAAGCGAGTTACCAATGGTGATGCCGTATCCCCTTTCAAGGGGTTCACACACAAACTTGCCATAGGTGGAAGTTGTGGTAACATCAAGCTTTTCCGGCTTGATCATCTCTCGCCAGTTAACATATGCAAGATTTTCAGATGACATTTAAATCTCCTGAATAGATAATTTGGTAGATCATGTATATGATAAACCTATTTAGAATAGAGCTCGACGATCAACTGTTCCTGGATCGGCAGTGAAATATCTTCCCTTCCAGGAAGACCGTTGATTTCACCTTTAAAACTGTCTTTATTAATCTCAAGCCACTGGGGAATACCACGCCTTACAATGGCGTCCAAAGAATCGATAATGGCCTGGATCGTTCTACTTTTTTCACAAAGTTCAATAACATCCCCTTTTTTAACCTGATAGGATGGGATGTTAACCTTTTTTCCATTTACAGTAAAATGATTGTGGCGGACAAAATGACGACCCTGATTTCTAGAATTTGCGAATCCAAGCCTAAATACGGTATTATCTAACCGAGTCTCTAGTAATGTCAACAAATTAATACCAGTAATGCCTTTTTGCCGGTCTGCTCTTTTGAATGTGTTTCTAAACTGTTTTTCAGATAGACCATAAATGCGTTTAACTTTCTGTTTTTCCCGAAGCTGCATGCCGTAATCTGATTGTTTGATTCTTTTCTGACCGTGTTCACCAGGGGGGAACCCTCTTCTGTCAAAACTGCATTTATCAGAAAAACAACGATCCCCTTTTAGAAAAAGCTTCATATTCTCACGTCTGCACTGTCTGCAGACAGAACCTCTATATCTTGCCAAGTTTCCTCCTTTATCGATTATGATAAAGTTTACACATTAAAATTTTTTGGAATATTCACATTGATCAATTCCAAATGAATTGTATCTCGTTCCCGTTTGGGCGAAATCTTGCCCAGATGCAAGGGCATAAAAATTTGTAACCTTAAACAACCCGGAAGGTTGTGAGGCTTGCAAATATTTATGCAACGCCGCAGATGGGTGAGTATTCGTTTCAAACACTTACACGCGTCTTCTTTTGGGTGGGCGGCAACCGTTATGCGGTACCGGGGTAACATCCTTGATCATGGAAATATTGAACCCAAGTGCATGCAGTGCCCGAAGAGCGGATTCTCTTCCGGGGCCAGGACCTTTAACATATACCCCGATGTTTTTCATACCATGTTCCATTGCTTTAGCTCCTGCATCTTCTGCAACCAATTTGGCTGCAAAGGGTGTGGATTTTCTGGAGCCTTTGAAACCCTGCATTCCAGCGGATGACCAGGAAATAGTATTACCGTTTTCATCTGCAATGGTGACAATGGTGTTATTAAAGGTAGACTGAATATGCACTATGCCGGTTGATATATTTTTTTTAACCCGCTTTTTGGCAACGACCTTTTTAGACTTTTTCGCCATAATTGTTATCCCTTTTAATTAAGTCCTACTTTTTCTTCTTCACGGCCGCGCGTTTGGGACCTTTTCTGGTTCTGGCGTTGGTACTTGTCCGCTGCCCGTGGCAAGGCAGCCCTTTACGATGACGCAGTCCCCTGTAACATCCTAGATCCATCAACCGTTTAATATTCATGGACACTTCAGAACGCAGTTCACCTTCAACCTTAAACTCGGCATCAATGACTTTCCTGATATCATTTGCCTGTTCTTCGGTCAGATCGTTTGCCTTAATTGTGGGCTCAATGCCCGTTTTTTCAAGTATCTGCATAGATCTGCTGCGCCCAATACCATAGATATAGGTTAAAGCGATCCACGCATGCTTATCTCTTGGTAAGTCAACTCCAGCTATACGTGCCAAATTTTTCTATCCTCCTATCCTTGACGCTGTTTATGGCGCTTGTTGACACAAATGACTCTGATGACACCGCGCCGTTTAATAACTTTGCAGTCCCTACAGATTTTTTTTACAGATGCTCTGACTTTCATCTAACTGCTCCTCATCTCATTATTCCAATGTATACTTCATTTTATTATCCATAGTCCGGTATTATTTATACCGATAAGTAATTCTGCCACGGCTTAGGTCGTAGGGCGAAATTTCTACAGTCACCCTGTCGCCGGGAAGTATTTTTATAAAATGCATTCTCATTTTCCCGGAAATATGTGCCAGCAGAACATGCTTATTTTCCAATTCAACCTTGAACATGGCATTGGGAAGTGTTTCAAGGACTTTACCGTCTACTTTAATGGGCTCTTCTTTGGCCATAACTAAATTCTTCTCCTTTGTGGTGCCATATCAGGACCGGCTCTTGATCCGTTTATTTCCCGAGCGTCCCAGAAAACCATCATAATTGCTGGTAATCAAATGAGACTCTATCTGGGAAATGGTATCAATAGCAACACCAACAACAATCAACAGCGCTGTCCCGCCGAAATAAAAAGGTACGTTAAACTTATTCATCAATACGGTGGGTAGCACACAGACCACTGAGACATAAGCTGCACCGCCCACAGTAATTCTCGTGAGCACTTTATCAATATATTCAGCTGTCCGTTTTCCCGGTCGAATGCCCGGGATGTACCCGCCGTTCTTTTTCATATTTTCGGCCACATCTTCAGGGTTAAACTGAACTGCAGTATAAAAAAAGCAGAAGAAGACGATAAAACCAACATATAACAGGTAATACCAGATCGTTCCCGGGCTGAACATGCCAGCCACAGTCTGCATCATAGGCAGATTGATAAACTGGGCCAGCGTGGTGGGAAACATGATGATGGAAGATGCAAAAATAGGCGGAATAACGCCCGCTGTATTGATTTTAAGCGGAAGATGCGAAGTCTGTCCGCCATACATTTTTCTGCCGACCACCCGTTTGGCATAATGAACCGGGATTCTGCGTTGCGCCAATTCCATAAAAATAATGGCAGCAATCACAGCGACCATCAACACAACCAGTATGATGGTTGAAAACAGCCCCATCTCACCAGTGCTCAATAGCCGTCCCATCTTAATACCTGCTGACGGCATATTGGCGACAATACCGGCAAAAATAATCAAAGAGATACCATTACCGATCCCTCTTTCAGTAATCTGTTCACCAAGCCACATGATAAATGCAGTTCCCGCTGTCAAAGTGATAATAGTGATCAGTCTGAATCCCCACCCAGGATATGGTACAATGGGAATACCGGCAGGCGATGTCATGGCTTCAAGGCCCACAGCAATCCCAAACCCTTGTATGGCGCTTAAAACAACCGTACCATACCGAGTTAACTGGGTTTTCTTTTTACGACCGGCATCCCCTTCTTTCTTGAGCTGTTCAAGATAAGGAACAACCACGGTCATCAGTTCCAGAATAATGGAGGCACTAATATAAGGCATAATGCCCAGGGCAAAAATAGAAAGCCGCTCCAGCGCTCCACCAGAGAACATATTGAACATGGAAAATAAAGTGCCTGAAGCCGATGCAAAAAATGATTCCAGTGCTGCCCCGTCAATACCAGGCGTCGGGACATGCACCCCGACCCTGTAGACAAAAAGCAAGGCAAGCGTTATCAGTATCTTGCGTTTGAGCTCCGGCAGTTTGAGCATATTCTGGTAGCTGTTCTGGATCATTGGAACTTTTCCTTATACCTTTACGCTTATTCTACGCTGCCACCGGCAGTTTCAATTTTTTCTTTGGCACTTTGGGAAACCAAAATATTTTTCAGGACAAATTTCTTGGTCACCTCACCATTACCAAGAAGTTTAACCCCGTCCACAGCCCCTTTGACAAGACCCGCGTCCCTAAGGACGGCCTCGGTGATTTGAGCACCGTCATCAAACCGGTCAAGGTCTTTGACATTGAGAACTGCATTATGAGTTCTAAACATATAGTTTTTAAACCCACGTTTGGGAAGTCGCCTGTAAATAGGCATCTGCCCACCCTCAAAACCTGGGCGAACAGATCCACCGGAACGTGCCTTTAGGCCCTTATGTCCCCTGGTGGAGGTTTTACCCATACCGGAACCGGGACCACGCCCTACTCTTTTTCTATTTTTTCTGCTGCCGGGAGCAGGAGCCAGATCATGTAACTGCATCCTAAACCTCCTCTACTTTCACCAGGTGTGAAACCTTTTCCACCTGCCCCATGATCACAGGGGTATTATCGTGCTCCACAGTGTGATGCATCCGTTTAATGCCCAGGGAGCGAATAATCCGTCCATGCTTTGCAGGACGACCGATGGCGCTTCTAATTTGCGTAATCTTAATTTTATCAGCCATTGTTCGCCTCTTTATATTTCTTCAGGGTTAAGGCCGCGTCTTTTGGCAACTTCCTCCTTGGTACACAAGGACTGGAGGCCTGCCATGGTGGCTCTTACAATGTTCTGGGTGTTATGGGAACCAATACACTTGGTTAAAATATCGGTTACCCCAGCGGCTTCAAGGACCGCACGAATGCCTCCGCCAGCAATCAGCCCAGTGCCGGGAGAAGCCGGTTTGAGAAGAACCCGTCCTGATCCGGCGTGGCCTAAAACTTCAAAGGGAACCGTGCCATTCAGAATAGCAACTTTTTTCATATTTCGTTTGGCTTTTTCCATTCCCTTTCTAATGGCTTCAGGAACTTCTTTGGCCTTTCCAAGTCCATATCCCACGCTGCCTTCACCATCACCTACCACAACCAGTGCAGTGAAGGTAAAATTCCGGCCACCTTTAACGACCTTCGCAACACGGTTAATTCTGACGACCTTATCTATCAGACCTGTATCTTCCATCTGCTGTTGTTGTCTTGCCAAGGGGTGTTCCTCCTTAATTAGAATTCAAGACCGGCTTCCCGAGCCCCGTCTGAAAGTGCTTTTACGCGTCCGTGAAAAAGGAACCCATTCCGGTCAAAAACAACCTTTCTAATTCCTTTATCCATTGCCCTTTTGCCGAGAAGGTTCCCCACTGCCTTTGCAACATCCTGCTTTTTTCCCTCAACCGGCGTATCTTTGTACTCTTTGTCAAGGGTTGATGCCGCAACCAGCGTAGTGCCTTTTGTGTCGTCTATAATCTGGGCGTAAATATGCTTGGCTGTCCTAAAAACGCTAAGTCGGGGACGTTCCTGATGACCAAATATATTTTTTCTAATCCGTTTTTTTCTTTTAAGCCGTGCAACCAGCCTTGGTGATGTATTTGCCATAATCTATATTCCCCACCTTTTAATCTTTACCAGCAGTCTTACCTGCTTTTCTGATAATTCTTTCGTCAGCATACATAATGCCTTTGCCCTTATAAGGCTCGGGAGGTCTAATAGCTCTGATATTTGCTGCAGCCTGCCCCAAAAGCTCTTTATCAATGCAGGTAAGGGTAACTTCAACATTTTTGTCAACCGCTGCAGTTACACCATCAGGAAGGGCAAAATCCACAGGGTTTGAATACCCGACAGACAATACCAAATTCTTTCCTTTAGCCTCAGCCCGGTAACCAATGCCGGAAAGTATCAGTTTTTTCTCATAACCTTGGGTGACACCATGTACCATATTGAAAATAAGAGACCTGAAAAGCCCCTGTAGCGCCACTTTCTTTTTATCAGAGGTATCGGTAGATACACTCAACACCTGGTTATCAATTTCAATATTAACTGCCGGATGCAGCTTGCGGTCAAGACTGCCTTTAGGCCCTTTGACATTGATGGTATCGCCATCAAGGGTGATCTGAACCTTATCTGGAAGCTGAACCGGCTTTTTTCCTATTCTGGACATCTTATAGCTCCTGTCTTACCAAACGTTACAAAGAATTTCACCGCCGACCTTTGCTTCTTTTGCCTGCTTGTCGGTCATCAACCCCTTAGAAGTGGAAATGATGGAAATACCTAAGCCATTTAATACCGGCTTGATATTTTTTGATTTAGCGTACACCCTGCAAGAGGGTTTGCTGACACGCTGTATACCAAAAATAGTTGGTTCGCCTTCTGAAACATATTTCAGGGCGACCCGAAGAACCCCCTGGGTCTCGTTTTCAAGAAATTTGTAATCTTTGATATACCCTTGTCCCTTGAGCACCCGCACCATTTCAAGTTTAATCTTTGATCCGGGGATATCCACCTTGGACAGACCAGCCTTACCACCATTTCTGATTATGGTCAGCATGTCTGCAATGGGATCACTAGTTGCCATTTGAAAATCTCCTTAAATAAGCTGATATTTAAATAATCGTTGGAATCTGAATACGCTACCAAGAAGACTTGGTTACGCCCGGCAGTTTACCCTGTGAGGCAAGCGTTCTAAAACAGATTCTGCAAATACCAGCTTTTCTAATAAATGCACGTGGTCTACCGCATAAAGGGCACCTGTTGTAAGCCCGTACACCAAATTTGGGTTTTCTTTGTGCCTTTGCGATTAAAGCTTTTTTAGCCAAACGATCTTCCTCCTTAGGTCCTTAGTTTTTAAAGGGCATTCCCATTAATTTAAGAAATGATTTCCCTTCTTCATCGGTTTGGGCTGTGGTGACAACCGTTACGTTGAGGCCCTTGATAGCGTCAGTCTGATCATAATCAATTTCAGGAAAAATGATGTGCTCAGTGATACCCAAGCTATAATTGCCACGGCCATCAAATGCTTTCCCTGAAATTCCTCTAAAATCCCTTACACGGGGAAGTGCGATGTTGATTAGTCTGTCAAGAAAGTCATACATTTTTTCCCGTCTAAGCGTCACTTTGCAGCCAATGGGAAGATCCGCCCGCAATTTAAAATTTGCAATGGGTTTCTTTGCGCGGGTAATTACGGCTTTCTGTCCTGCAATCAACCCTAACTCTTGGGCTGCTGTTTCAACTATTTTCGGGTTTCTGACCGCCTCGCCAAGCCCCATATTCAGTACAATTTTGTCCAACTTCGGTAGTTGGCACTGATTGGTGTATTTAAACTCATCCGTCAGTGCGGGAACCACTTCGTTGGTATACTTTTCCTTAAGCGTAGTCATTTATTTTCTCCGGCTTTAGGTGTTATGAGTCTATCTGCTGATTGCATTTTTTACAGACTCTTACCCGTTTTCCATCTTCGAGCTGCTTGATTCCGATACGGGTCGGTTTTACACAGGAATTACACATCAGCATAAGATTAGAAACGTCCATGGGCATGGCTTTTTCAACAATGCCCCCCTGGGGGTTTTCCTGGGAAGGACGCTGATGAACTTTGACCATGTTGATATTCTCAACAACAATCCGGTTCGTCTTTTTGGCAACTTTGAGCACCGTGCCAATCTTACCTTTGTCCTTGCCGGTCAACACTTTAACTTTATCGTCTTTTTTTATTCTTATTTTCATGACTTAATTTTGTTCTCCCTGGCCTTGGATCAAAGTACGTCGGGCGCAAGAGAAATAATCTTCATAAAACGCTTTGCACGAAGTTCTCTTGCCACTGGTCCGAAAATACGGGTTCCCACCGGCTCGTTATTCTTGTTAATCACAACAGCGGAATTATCATCAAAACGGATGGATGATCCGTCGGGCCGGGAGATCTCTTTTTTGGTTCTGACAATAACTGCCTGGACTACATCACCCTTGCTGACCTTTGAATTGGGAATAGCCTCTTTTACGGAAACAACGATAACATCTCCGATGGTAGCGTATCTTCTTTTAGACCCGCCAAGAACCTTAATGCAGTACAGTTCCTTGGCGCCTGAATTGTCAGCGACTGTCAGTCTGGTTTCACTTTGAATCATTATTCAACTCCTTAGACACTAGACCGCTTTTTTAACAATTTCAGTCACCCGAAACCGTTTTAGTTTACTCAGCGGCCTGGTTTCGATAATTTTGACTTCGTCACCAATTCTACATTCATTTTGCTCATCATGGACGTGATATTTTTTGTAGCGTTTGATGTATTTTTTATACACCTTATGCTGTACAAATCTTTCAACCCTGACCACCACGGACTTATCCATTTTGTCGGACACGATCAGACCAATCAGCTCTTTTTTATTTTTTTTTGTAGTTTCCATATCAGTACTCGTTAGTTAGCTAATTTTGATATTCATTTCTTTGGAAATCGTGTAAAGCCTGGCGATGTCTTTTCTTACACTGGACAGATTGGCTGTATTCGCGAGCTGACCTACATTATTCTGGAAACGAAGGTTAAACAGTTCTTTTTTAAGCTCGACGATTTTATCTTTAATCTGGCCTGCATCCATATCCTTGATTTCACTGGCCTTTAACATTATCTTCTCCTTTCCACAAAACGGGTTTTGACGGAAAGTTTTCTGGCAGCCAGCCTTAAGGCCTCTTTGGCCAATTCTCTGTCAACGCCTTCCATCTCATAGAGAATTTTGCCCGGCTTCACCCGTGCCACCCAAGCATCTGTTGCACCTTTACCTTTACCCATTCTGACTTCAGCCGGTTTTTTGGTAACGGGATGATCAGGGAAGAAACGAATCCAGGTTTTGCCTTGCCTTTTTGCCTTTCTGGTCATCGCGACCCTGGCTGCCTCAATCTGTCTTGCATTTACATACCCGCATTCCACAGCCTGGAGCCCATAGTCTCCAAAACTCAATGTATTACCTCGAGCAGGAGTTCCTTTGGTTCTCCCGCGGAACTGTTTCCGATATTTGATATTTCTGGGACTCAGCATTTGCTAATTTCTCCTTATTGCCTTTAATTAGTTGCCAGAGTCTGTTCACCGGGGTTTATAACTTCCCCTTTGAATATGAACACCTTAATACCAATGGCCCCGTAGGTGGTCTTGGCTTCAATGAATCCATAATCTATATCAGCTCTAAGCGTATGCAAAGGGATTCTGCCTTCCTTGTACCATTCGGTTCTGGCCATTTCAGCACCACCCAAACGACCGGAGCAGATAATTTTAATACCTTTTGCCCCGAATCTCATGGCAGAGGAAACGCTTCTCTTCATTGCCCTTCTAAAGGCGATGCGCTTTTCAAGCTGGCTTGCAATATTTTCCGCCACCAGCTGTGCGTCGATTTCAGGTCTTCTGACCTCTTTAATATCAATCAAAACTTCAGGATTAAGCATTTTTTCAAGCTCATTTTTCAGCAACGCAATCTCTGCACCCTTCTTACCGATAATGATACCGGGCCTAGCTGCAAAAACTCTGAGCCTGATCTGTTTGGAAAACCGCTCAATCTCAATTTTGGAGATACCGGCGTGGTATAGTTTCTTTTTCAAGTATTTTCTTACTTTGAAATCTTCTTCGACAAAGTTCGCATACTCTTTATCAGCGTACCACCGGGAATCCCAAGTCCTGATGATGCCTAACCTTAATCCGGTAGGATTTACTTTCTGGCCCAAGCCTTTCCCTCCTTGTTTAGACGGTTTCTTCTACAACCACTGTTAAATGACTGGTTCTTTTTAGAATACGGGCAGCTCTTCCTCTTGCCCGCGGCCTGAACCGCTTCATGGATGGTCCATGATCGACAATCACATTTTTCACTACCAGTTTATCAACATCCAATTCACTGTTATGCTCGGCGTTGGCAATGGCAGACTGTAGGGTTTTATACATAATCCCTGCTGCTTTTAAAGGCATGAACTTTAATAAAGTCAGCGCCTGTTCGGCATTTTTACCTTTGATCTCGCTGATGGGCAGCCGAAGCTTAAACGGTGAGATTCTTGCATATCTTGTAGTCGCTTTAACTTCCATATCTTAAATTTCCTCTAAATCCTAGCAGATTACCGTTTGGACTTTTTATCTGCGGCGTGACCCCAATAAGTTCTTGTGGGTGAAAATTCACCAAGTTTATGCCCCACCATATTTTCCGTCACAAACACAGGAATAAATTTTTTCCCGTTATGAACAGCAAAGGTATTGCCGACCATTTCAGGTAAAACAGTGGAACGGCGCGACCAGGTTTTTATTACTTTATTGCTGCTGGACTTCTGGGCTTCAAGAACTTTTTTAAGAAGTTCAGACGCGATATAGGGTCCTTTTTTTAATGATCTTGGCATAATTTATCACCTATTTCCTTTTAGCCCTTCTTTTAACAATATACTGATCTGTTCTAACACTCTTACGGGTTCTCTTCCCCTTGGAAGGTACACCCCAAGGCGAACATGGCTGACGACCACCGGAAGAACGGCCTTCACCACCACCCATGGGATGATCCACAGGGTTCATTGCCACACCACGAACAGAAGGCCGTTTTCCCATCCACCTGCTACGTCCTGCTTTACCAATGCTTACGTCGCCGTGTTTCTCATTCCCAACACGGCCAACAGTGGCTTTGCATTTAAGATGGATCATGCGAACTTCACCGGACGGAAGCAGGATCTGGGCGTAAGCACCTTCTTTGGCCATCAGACGGGCATATCCGCCGGCACTTCTGACAATCTGCCCACCCTTATTCTGCTTCAGTTCAATATTATGAATCCTGGTACCGGTGGGAATATTCTCTAACGGCAAACAGTTACCTGGTTTAATATCTGCATCAGGACCAGTTTCAAGGATATCACCGACCTTAATATCAAGGGGGGCCAAAATATATCTTTTTTCGCCGTCAGCGTAGGCCAACAGGGCAATTCTGGCTGATCTATTCGGGTCATATTCAACTGCAGAAACCTTGGCTGGAATTCCGTCTTTGTCCCGCTTAAAATCGATAATACGATACTTCTTTTTAGCCCCACCGCCTCTGTGTTTTGCGGTGATTCTTCCGTAGGAATTTCGGCCGGACCGTTTATTAAGATTTTTAGTCAGCCTGCGTTCAGGACGATCTTTTGTAATTTCTTCAAAAGAAAGATGCTCCTGAGCGCGTCTTCCCGGAGATGTCGGCTTGCTCTTAACTATTGTTGACATATTAATACCTCTTTACACACCTTCAAAAAAATCAATTCGTTGTCCGGGCATCAGAGTGACAACGGCTTTTTTCCAGTCCATTTTTTTGCCGATAATTTTGCCACGCTGTTTTATTTTACCTTTGACCTGTATGGTTCTGACCTGTTTGACCTGTGTATTGAATGCTTTCTCAACAGCGTTTTTAATTTCAACTCTGTTGGCATCCTTGGCAACTTTAAAAGTCACCTGGTTAAACAGTTCTCTTTGAAGGGTGGATTTTTCTGTAACTACAGGTCCACGGAGGATGTCATATTCAATCATCTTAGCTCAGCCTCCCCTTGATGTTCTCAATACTGGATTCAACCAGCAGAAGGTTTTTAAACTTTAAAATGTCGTAAACATTGAGACCTTCAGTCTTAATCACTTTAACATCCGGGAGATTCCTGGAGGACAGAGCAAGTTTCGTATCGTCGGTATCCGAAACAATGAGAAGATCATCAAGATTCAGTGCTGAAAGTACATTTGCCAATGCCTTTGTTTTAATTTCTTCGAGTTCAAGCGCATCAACAACAAAAAGTTGACTGTCAGAAACCTTCGCACTTAAAGCCATTTTAAGGGCAAGTTTTCTTACTTTCTTAGGCACTTTTATTTCATAGGACCTTGGGCTGGGACCAAAGATAACGCCACCACCTTTACGCAAAGGAGATTTTACGCTACCGGACCGAGCATTACCAGTTCCTTTCTGCCTGAATAATTTCTTTGTAGAACCTGAAATCATACCCCTGGTCTTAGACGCAGCAGTCCCTACCCGTTTTGAAACGAGCTGGGACCGAACGACTTCGTGAAGAACACTTGTTTTAACCGGTATGCTGAAAATTTCGTCAGGCAGCTCGACTTCGGACACTTTAGCACCTGTACTGTTTAATACCTCTACAGCAGCCATTATTCTTCCTCTTCAATTTTGATCGACTATGCATCACTGCGAAGTAATTGCAATACCCATAGCCGCTATTCGTCTATTTAATTAGACTGATGCTCTGCCGCGTTTTGTGAATTTATCAACAAACACGGCATCAAAAACTGTTTTACCTTTTTACATCAGCTTTGCGCACTTCAACAACACTTGTCTTACAACCTGGAACAGCACCTTTTACAAGGATGAGGTTGTCATCGTGTTTAATGTCGATAATTGTTAAATTTTTAACCGTAACTTTATCCACGCCCATATGACCAGGTAATTTTTTCCCCTTGATTACCTTTGCCGGCCATGCAGAGTTACCGATTGAGCCTGGTTTTCTATGATTTCGGCTACCGTGGGTTTCCGGTCCTCTGGAAAAACCATGACGCTTAATGGTCCCCTGGAAGCCACGACCCTTTGAAGTTCCGGTCACAGTTACTTTATCGCCAATTGAAAATACATCAACGCCGATGGTAGCACCGGCTTCAATCTCTTCAACTGAGTCTTCTCTAAATTCTCTTAAAACCCGAAAGCCTTTATCCGATACTTTTTTCAAATGTCCTGCAATGGGTTTGTTCAGGCGCTCAACCGGCTTTTCATCAAACCCGAGCTGCAAAGCTGCATACCCGTCAGTTTCTTCTGTCTTTATCTGGGTTACAACACAGGGCCCAACCTGCAGCACTGTAACAGGAACGAGCTGTCCATCGGGGGTAAACACATTAGTCATCCCGACTTTTTTTCCTAACAATCCACTCTTCATAACAAATATGTCCCTGTTAATGCACTATAATTTAATTTCAACGTCCACGCCAGGGGACAGGTCAAGTTTCATTAACGCGTCCACTGTCTGCTGTGTCGGCTCAAGAATATCCATCATTCTTTTGTGCGTTCTTATTTCAAATTGCTCACGGGATTTTTTATTCACATGAGGCGAACGCAACACAGTAAACTTGTTGATACGGGTGGGTAAGGGAACCGGCCCCACAATTCTGGCACCGGTTTTCCTTGCCGTATCAACAATATCTACTGAAGACTGATCAAGCAGCTTATGATCATAAGCTTTGAGCCTAATTCTAATTTTAGTCTTCAACATTGTTATTGTTCTTTCTTAATCTACTATTCTATAATTTCGCCAACAACACCGGCGCCAACAGTACGTCCACCCTCACGAATAGCGAAACGAAGTTCCTTTTCCATGGCGATGGGGTTGATCAATTCGACGTTGATGCTAGCATTATCACCAGGCATAATCATTTCAACGCCTTCATCAAGAGTCAAAACACCTGTGATATCTGTGGTCCTAAAAAAGAACTGGGGTCTGTATCCGGTAAAGAAAGGCGTGTGACGCCCACCTTCTTCCTTACTCAGGGCATACATTTCAGCTTTAAATTTAGTATGAGGCTCAATTGTGCCGGGCTTACACACAACCTGACCACGTTCAACCTGATCACGCTTTGTCCCACGAAGCAACAAGCCCACATTATCACCAGCCTGTCCTTCATCCAAAAGCTTCCTGAACATCTCAACACCAGTGCAGACTGTTTTTGAAGTATCTCTAATACCCACGATTTCAATTTCTTCGCCGGTTTTAATTATACCACGCTCAATACGACCGGTAACAACCGTACCACGACCGGAGATTGAGAACACATCTTCAATAGGCATCAAAAAGGGCTTGGCTATATCTCTTTCAGGCTCGGGAACATAGGAATCAAGCACATCGAGAAGCTCATAGATAGGCTTAGCCTCTTCTGCTTCAATGTCATCACACTCCAAGGCCTTAAGCGCAGAGCCGCGAATAATCGGAGTCTCATCGCCTGGAAATTCATAGGTATCAAGAAGCTCCTGAAGTTCCATTTCAACCAACTCGATCAGTTCTTCATCATCGACCATGTCGCACTTATTCAGAAAAACAACGATCTTAGGCACACCAACCTGACGGGCAAGCAGAATGTGCTCACGGGTCTGGGGCATAGGGCCATCATCGGCGGACACAACAAGGATAGCACCATCCATCTGGGCGGCACCAGTGATCATATTTTTAATATAATCAGCATGGCCCGGGCAATCGACATGCGCATAATGGCGAGCTTCGGTCTCGTATTCAACATGGGCGGTGGCGATGGTAATACCACGCTCTCTTTCTTCCGGCGCCTTGTCAATTTCGTCAAAGGGAACATATGTGCCATTACCCTTCAGGCCGGCAAGCTTGGTAATCGCTGCAGTTAGAGTGGTTTTCCCGTGATCGATATGCCCAATTGTCCCGATGTTCACGTGCGGCTTGTTCCGCTCAAATTTCTCCTTAGCCATCTTCTGTATTCCTCCTGTGGAATGTTTACAAAGATATTTTTAAATTCCTACCACCTAAAATGCGCAAATGCCTTATTAGCCTCAGCCATTCTATGTGTATCTTCTCTTTTCTTAATTGCCCCGCCACGCTCGTTATAAGCATCCATCAACTCAGCAGCGAGTTTATTCGCATAACCTTTTTCAGAACGGCTTCTGCTGAAATTGATAAGCCATCTAAAAGCCAAAGCCGTCTGGCGACCGGGTTTTATGTCAGTGGGCACCTGATAGGTAGACCCGCCGATCCTTCTTGATTTCACTTCAACAGAAGGCCTGATATTATCAATCGCTTTTTTAAACACAGCCAGAGCAGGTTCGCCAATCTTATCTTCAGCCATCATCAACGCATTAGCCACAATTGTCCGGGCAGCATTCTTTTTGCCGTCTCTCATGACACAATTGACAAACTTGGCTGCAAGCTTTTCCTCATGCGTGGCATCCTGCATGGAACCCTCTTTAAATACTAATTTTTCTGCCATCTTAAAAAGTCCACCAAATTTATATTTTATTAATATGAATGCTTAAAAACCCATCGTGACTACTTGGGACGTTTGGCACCATATTTCGAACGCCCCTGGCGACGATCATCCACACCCAGTGTATCAAGGGCACCTCTGACAATATGATAGCGCACACCTGGGAGATCTTTCACCCTCCCCCCCCTGACCAGGACAACAGAGTGCTCCTGGAGATTATGCCCCATACCCGGAATATAAGCAGCAACTTCCATACCGGTTGTCAAACGAACCCTCGCAACCTTCCTTAAGGCCGAGTTCGGTTTTTTAGGAGTAGAAGTATACACCCTGGTGCAAACCCCGCGCTTCTGAGGCCCGCCTTTCAATGCCGGCGTGCTAACTTTTTTCTCAGTTCTCTTCCTACCTTTTCGTACCAATTGATTTATGGTCGGCATAACTCCACACGCTCCTTCATCAAACTTAATAAGTCGCCATACACGACAAAATATTTAATTCTACTTAGACTTTCCCAAAATGTCAACAATATTTTACTTTTTCTACACTTCCGCGAATTCACCATATCCCACTTCCAGATCACGATAGCCCGGAAACCCAGTGCCTGCAGGTATGAGCCTACCCATGACAACGTTTTCTTTCAATCCCTTAAGGCTGTCATATTTACCTTCAATGGCGGCAAGGGTCAGCACCTTGGTGGTTTCCTGAAACGATGCCGCAGACAAAAAGCTGTCCGTGGACAATGAGGCTTTGGTGATACCAAGAATTAGGGGTTCGCCCTTGGCCGGCTCACCGCCTTCCATGGCAACGTTGCGGTTGGTTTCCTCAAAAAGAATACGATCAACCTGTTCATCGGGGATAAAATTGGTATCTCCGGTGGAGATCACTTTAACCCGGCGCATCATCTGGCGGATAACAACTTCAATGTGCTTGTCATTGATTCGTACACCCTGAAGCCTGTATACTTCCTGGACCTCGTCAACCAGATATTTGGCCAGCGCCACTTCACCCTTGATATTCATGATATCCTGGGGGTTGGCCGAACCTGCGATCAGCGGATCACCCGATTTTACATAGTCACCGTCATACACGGACACATGCTGACCCTTGGGAATGGCGTATTCTTTTGCCTCGCCAACATCGCTGGGCTTAACTGTAACCTTCTGGCGACCTTTAGTCCCCTTTGCAACGGTGACGTAGCCATCAATTTCAGTCAGCACCGACGGATCCTTTGGCTTCCTGACTTCAAAAAGCTCAGCAACCCTGGGCAGACCACCGGTAATATCTTTGGTCTTTGTGGTGGCGCGCGGCAGCTTGGCAATAACATCACCAGCCATGATGTTATCATCCTCTTCAACAGTAAGAATAGCATTTACCGGCAGGTAATACCTGGCAGGGGTTTTAGAGTTGGGCAGCTTGACCGCCTTACCCTCTTTATCCTTGACGGTAATCCTGGGTCGAACCTCAACATCCTTGCTTTCAATGATCGTTCTTGACACCTTGCCGGTAACCGGATCAATTTGTTCTTGAACCGTATTACCCACGACAATATCAGCAAACCTTATCCGACCGGAGACTTCAGTAATGATCGGTGTGGTAAAGGGGTCCCAGGAGGCTATAATGTCACCCGGCTCGATCTGCAGACCATCCTTGGCATGGAGGGTAGCACCATAGATGACGCTATCCTTGGCACGCTCACGGCCCTCCTCCCCGACAATAGTCACACCGCCACCCTTACGGTTCATAACAATGATATCGCCCCGGGCCGAGGTTACGGTCTGAATATCCTCGTTGAACTTTAAAATCCCACCGACACGGGCTTTGACTTCTGCGACCTCTACCTTTCTGGATGCTGTACCGCCGATATGAAAAGTACGCATGGTCAACTGGGTACCAGGCTCGCCAATGGACTGAGCTGCCACAATACCAATGGCCTGACCGATTTCCACAGTAACACCATGGGCAAGGTCGCGACCGTAGCATCTTGAACAGACACCGTGTCTTGAGTTGCATGTCAATACGGATCTAATTTTTACCCGTTGAACGCCTGCAGCTTCAATTTTAGCCACATGCGCTT
>Ga0193964_1000389_pt1 | contig 21723 bp, 18 predicted proteins | sample FB_7_MG_FD_140323 | JGI IMG/M metagenome (GOLD analysis project Ga0193964, IMG submission 140323) | Microbial mat bacterial communities from the Broadkill River, Lewes, Delaware, United States - FB_7_MG | ecosystem: Environmental > Aquatic > Freshwater > River > Microbial mats | place: USA... | reverse complement strand
ACCGGTCAAAGCAGATAATGGGTTTACACCATTATTAATAAGCAACTTGCGCCATAATTCACGCTGTATATTCGGTGTTAATGTTGTCAGTATGTCAGCATCGTTAAATGCATCGACAAGCTTTTGTAAGGCTATTGCTCGCGCACTGTTCACTTGCATAGGCCACATACCACATACAATTTGTGCTATTCCACGTGCTTCAATCACCCCCGGTTCTAATATATGGCCGCCAATTTTTACCGCTAAACCGCCGATGGTTCTTTCTCTACCAATCACCGAAGCAATAATAGCTTCATTATCAACACCATTTTGCAAAGACAGTATTGGGCAATCCCCTGCTAGTAACCAATCTTTAGCAGCCTCAAGCACTTCAGTGGTCGCATTGGCTTTAATCGCCAAAATAATAAGGTCATAAGATTGGCACCTATCCTCTTCAAGCCATTGTTCCTGACTATAAGCTTGTATATCTGCCTGTTGGAACGACAAGGATTCATGCGTGACCTTTAATCCTAACGCCTGTAATGCGTGAAGGTGCTCTCCGCGGGCAATAAACGTTACCTCATGACCCGCCTTCAGTAATCGAGCACCATAATAACAACCGATACCCCCCGCTCCCCAAATCGCTACTTTCATCTCTTTACTCTCTAAAACGAAAAACCCGGGCATAGCGCCCGGGAAAATTCACCAAGTATGTTGTTCGAGGAACCTATTAACGACCTGAGGCACGCAGGTTCTGTACAGTCATTTTACTTGGCGGCGTTAACTTAGGATCAACAATGCCTTTGAATTGACCGGTTGTACAGTGGTTGGCCTGAATATCTACCATTGAAAAGGCATCATCTACAGATACGCCCGTTCCTTTATTTATTGGCAGATGATGGTCCGGATGAGTTTGCCCAATTAACCAACTTTTCCACATATCACCTTTACGGTCATATGTAATATTACGAGGGATGGTAAACGTCTGCGCATCCATATAATGCTCACGTTTACTAATTGGGTGGTTTGGATCGACTGGCTTAGATTCAACTACGTAGACTTTACGAAGCTGCCAAGTAATATCTGGGAAACAGCCACCTGCACCTCCAAATTTAACCACTTGATAGCCCTCGTCATCTTTATGGGTTTCTGTATCTAACTCCATATCATTATGATTATACATTGGCAGCAACATGGTTTTGGTCCCTTTATAGGACCAGTTCATATCACTGATACGGCCGTTATAGCCTTCAAAATCTTCGATCATAATATCTGACCCCAAAAAGGCATCAGTAACTTGTCCACTAGAAAGCCTTCTAACTCGACGCTGAAAACCTAAATAGAGATAAGCATTATCCCGCTTAAGATCATTCTCAAATCGTTGAATCAATAGCTGAGTATTCTTAACATCAAACGGCTCTAACACTTGTGCATAAGTACCACGAAACAAATTCGACGGATTTGGGGTAACTACAGGGAACGGTTCTTGCTGTGTTCTATGGCTAAAGTTGAAAAAATGCATATTCATTTTAACTTGGCGCTCTACTTTTCCACTCTTCATGTCGCGATATTTCCAGTAGAATGGATAAATCGCAGCAGAATCACCCCAGTTATAGCCATACTTAAAATTCCACGCTAACCTTTCACCCGCACGAGGATCATCCATTGCAGGTTCTTGTGGAAATGGTCGACCCGCTGTAGAGCCGTGAATAGCACCTGCTTCAGCACCCAGCTTCGTATCGCCAGCATATTTACGGGTAGCATCGATGTATGATTGATGAAGTGCGAAATCAGTCGTCTCAGCAACTTTAATCGTGTAATCACCATTTTTGATAAAACGATACATTGCTGGATCTAACGCATCTTTAACTGAATCAACATTTGTTTGATCAATAACCATACCCGCAGAAACACCCTTCATCTGTGGCGCGCCGTTGGCGTATGGAAAGAAAGATTGCTTAATAACGTCTTCTGATACCTGAGCAGCTTGCACACTTGTCGTTAGTGCCATGCTTACTGCCAGGGTTGTTAGTGTTTTTTTCAACATCACTTTTACCCTATCTTATTTTTCTTATGAAACTGACGAACAAGCCAATACGTTTATGTATCTTCATAAATCGACAATTGACGTTGTTCGTGTTCCTAATTGATTTGTTAGAAGCTATAGCGCACCGTAAACTGCAGCTCATCTTCCTGATTGGCAACACCGATTGGGCCGTTTAAGAAACGCGCCAATGGTTCTGTCTGCCCACCACCTGCAGTGCCACCCGTCGCGCTCCAAGGAAAGGTTTCGTCTCCTCCGAGCTTCACGTTTAAACCAGCGTTAAACATCCAATGGTTGTCTGGCGTCCAAGAGATACTAGGCGCGATCGCTGTCGCTTTAGCAGCGAAATCATGCGCTAAAATCACCTGCGGACTAAGCCGGTTATTCTTGTACCAACCCTTAAACAGAGCCGTAGCGATCCAGTTATCTTCATCCATCGGCATGTCTGCTTCATGATCAAGAATATGCTCGCCGAAAAGTTGGGTTGAGATTAAGAACGCACTTGAAGTGCCCAGTGATGGGATAACAAGATTCTTATCGAAACCAATGACATAACGCAGCATGTCGGTTTCTTTAAAACCGTTAAGGTCACGTGGCTGTTCTTCACCCTCAGTGTAAGCAACTTCTAATCGCCACACTGCATCCATATTCATTGAGTAATAGTCAACCGAACCGCCTAACAGCGTGACACGAGGGAATTTGATATCAAATAAACCATCTGCCGCGGGTGTCGCTGGATTTGGCCCTCGCCAATGAATAGACGGTAATTGCTGACGATAATGCAGCGCATTTAAAGAGAATGTAGTATCGCCATAGACACCTTCCCACTTCGCACCAAACTGAGTGTTAGATAGATCCCAGCCTGGTTCTTGCACATCATGAATTACAGGAATAGTGCCGGCTAGCTTTGCTGAGAAGAAACAACCTGCATCAACCATGACGTAAGATTGACCACAAGTGCCCATATTATGGGGGCGGAATTTATCTACATTCCAGATTAACTGAAAGTTGGAATCATCCAATACTTCGTTTGGCCCCATTCGCCATTCAGCAGTGAACATCCATTGTGGAATACGGATATCCTCTAGCTCGTCGTAGATATTATGTCGCGAGTAATCCACCGGATTAATTACATCGAGGACACGAAACAGGTCTGTTTTTCCCCAGACAACTTGCTGTTTACCAAAGCTAAAATTAAATACATCGCCGTTAGCCAGCTGCTTATCAGCGGTAATATAGAATTCGCGAATAAAATCAAGACGATCATTAAACTCGGCAAACTTCGCGTCGTTCTCATCCTGATCCATATAGCCATCTAAGTTATTGCAAATAGTAGGATCATTTTCACAAGGAAAGGGAGCTCCCGCAGTTAATACTCCAGTTGACGTATCTTGCCCATGCCAGCTCTCACCTAAGTATTGTTGCTGTGCATCTTTACCAAATTCGCTGCTATTCAGGTCATAGACACCATCATAGCTGCCACGTAAGACGCCATTAATACTGACGTTACTCCAACCATCCGATTCTATTGGTTTAGTAAATTCCGCTTGGGCAGTATTACGGAATTTGGATAGTCCTTTTTGATCACGGAAGTACGTGGCATTCTCCACAAACCCAGACCATTCGATATCTCCTGCCGAGACAGTTGAGCCATAACTCAACGTCAGTCCCGCAGCCACCCCAATGGCCAATGTGTTGAGGGCTGTTATTTTTTTTGTCATCTCTGAACCCCTTCAGGCTTTTTGTTTTAGTGCTCGTTGTATAACAAGCGCAGCTATCTCATGATTTAAGCGTGAATGACGCCATCCTCATCTTGATAGGCTTCGCAGATAAACTTCGGTTTAAATACCAGCACCCAACTTGGCACCAGTAACATCGCTGCAGCACCGTTCAAAATGACCATCACGGTCAACAACAGTGCGGCATCTGATTGGAAACGAAGATCGGAAAGAAGAACCCACATGACGATCCCAGCAATCAACGTGATTGCCGTAAAACTGATCGCTAATCCGGTGGTACTAATCGCTTTGCGCACCGCTGCATTAAGATCCTGCAACGCCACCATTTCAGAACGAATGCGATCCATCATGTAGATTGAGTAATCGATACCTACCCCCACGCCCACCGCAATAATTGGCACCGTATTTATATTGATACCCATTTGAGTCACACCCATGTAGGCATAGGTCAACGTGGTGGCGAAGAGCATCGCCATAAACATCATGGTGCCGGCCGCTAATGATTGGTAGAAGAACATCACCATGGCAAAGATGAGTATAAATACGAGCGGGAGAACCCAAAGGTTAGTCTCGTAAGCCGCTTCGTTCATTGCCGCCGTTACCCCAATGGTGCCGCCCGCTAAACGAATCTTGAGCCCTTCGACTTTGCCTTCGTTCGCAGTGATCCATTCTTTCGCTTGATGTATCGCGCGGCGAATCGTTTCACCTTGGTGATCTTTGTAATAAAAAACCAAATTGGCGATACGCTCATCGGTATCAACAAATTCGTTTAATGCCCCTGGAATTGGGCTCGACATCATGTAAGTGAACATGAGTCCACCGACATATTGCTTATCGTTCGGAATTTGTGTCCAGCGTGGGTCATCGTTATGTAACAAACGATTAACTTGCTTGACGAGATCAGGAATACCTTTAGCGCCACCGACTTCAGGATCAAGCATCATATGCTTTTCTAACCGGCTGAGCGCCTCTAATACTTCAGGGCGTTTAATCCCCCCTTTTTCAGAGGCTTCCGCCACAATGTATAGCTCTTCAGAACCTGGAAAGCTGTCGTTAATCGCTTTTGAGGAGAGGTTATAATCATGATCTTGGTACAAGATCGGTGATCCTGGTTCAGATTCACCAATGACCACTTTTGAAGAGAAGTACCAGCCTCCCACAAGTAAAAAGGCAGCTAGCCATAATGCATTTTTCGCAGAACGCCGATCACTAATGATCTCAGCACAAGCAAAGCCCACATTACGGAAAATATTATGTTTAATGTCGGTCTTCTTAGGTTTAGGCAAAACCGATAGCAGCAGAGGCACCGCTAGTAACACGGTGATAATGATACATAGGGCCCACAGGGAAGCGTAATGCGCGAGCTTGGTATTAAGAGGGATCGAGCCAATGGCAATCAGCAATAAGCCGATTGCATCAGACACAACGCCTAAACTACCCGGGCGGAATAAATTCTCAAATGTACTACGCGCCGCAAGATGGTGGTCTGCGTGAGAGTTAAGCTCTTGATAATAGCGCTCAACTATCTGAATACCATGGGACATTGCTCGTGCTGATATGAGGAAAGGGATAACCAAGCCAAGCGGATCTAGGTTATAGCCAAACAATGAAATAATCCCAATCCCCCAGATAGAGGAAACGATCACCGCTGCAAGTGGGATCAGTACGCCATAGGCTTTGCGGAAATAGAATATCAACAACGACAACATGATCAGCGCGGTAAACAGAAATATCTCGATAATCTGATCTAAATATTGATACGCCCATCCCACCAGCATAGGCTGGCCCGTCACATGAATTTTAATCCCTGCAACCGATTCATCCATCCGCATCTGTTGGATTTCATTAAATGTCTTAACATAATCTAGTTGGCCTTCATTCAACTGCGCCTTGATAAGGGCCATCTTCATATCAGGAGAAACAAGTGGGCCATAAACACGAGGGTCAGCCACCACATTTTCACGCAGTTCAATCAACGCTTCAGGCGTTATTACACCACCTTGAGGGTCATAATAAGCTTCAGAATTGACATTACCTTCCGGCGTCATCCAAACTTTTCGAGAGTTCCGGTGCGTTACACTAGCAACAAGGTTGTGATTGATCCCTGGCAAACTATCCACTTGCTGAGTAATGCGATGAATCTTCTCCAATGCCTCATTAGTGAAGATGTCCCCCTTCTCGACTTCAACTCCTACAATGATGACGTTCGCACCACCAAACGATTCTTTAATCTCGTTATGAAGTTCGATATAGGTATGCTCTTGCGGCAGCAGGTCTGCAAAATCCGAGTACATTTTGACGCTAGGAATCTGGTACGCAAAAAACAACGTCACTAGCAGAATGAAACTTAAAATCCATTTCGGGCGCGCAAAAACAGCTTCATCCAAATTATGTAAAAAATGAGTGGCTTTATGAGCCTGTGATGATTTTTTATCCATGGAAACGGCCTCTACTTCTGAGAAATCTGGGTGGAATCATGAGACTGGATATCCAGCGTAAATAGAGAACCGGCGCCCCCAGCAAAAAGCAGCTGCCCCGTTTCAAGCAAAGCAGCCGAGCGTAAATAAACAGGCTTAGTTTGAGACTCGAGTTTCTGCCAATCTTGGCCCGTATGGGACAAAACAGTACTGTGGTCTCCGAAAGCGAATAAACGCTCGCCTGTATGATAGAAACCATAGATAGGAGATTCGGTTGGCGTTAACTGTTTATTCCAGCTCTCACCACCGTCTTGGGTATACAGAATTTGGCCACTGAGACCGCCTACCCAACCCTCATTAACTGAAGTGAAGTGAGCGGTTTGTACATAAAAATCATTAGGAATATATCGAGGTTCTTGCCAACTCTGGCCGCCATCATCACTACGACTAACGACACCAAATTCACCGGTAACAAGCGCAGTCGAATGATCTAAAAATTGAATGCCCGTCAACATAGCATCTTCATTCAAAGTCGTTTCTTGCCAGGTTTCACCCCGGTTCTCAGAATGAAGAATGGTTGAAAAACTACCGACAGCCCAAACACTATTATCGGGTGCACATGTCAGGTCGATTAAGTCTTCTTGAGTCGGTACTTTTGCTGCGTGCCAGCTATCACCATTATCAACACTGCGCCAAACTTGCTTATCCATACTCAGCACGACAAAGCTTTGATCGGGGCATACCGCTATATCAATTAAGGATGGACCTTCAGCCAATTGCTGACGACTCCAACTAACATCTGACTTATTGCTTGTCAGAACAACACCATCTGCGCCTACCGCTACGATTGCATGATTATTTACTGCAATACCTTGAAGCTGATCGGTACGCCTAACTTGCTTTTGCAATTCACTATTAACGCCCTCTAGATTGAGCGGAGCTTCACACCCTGTTAAGAACAATGGCGAAATTAGTGCCGCCATCATGGCACTCTTACCTGTCGTATTACCTGATTTCAGGCTGCTCGGTTTTGAATGAACTAACCGAGAGTCGACGTATCTTGTTTTAATTATCGACGTCATTTCTACATCACCAATCGCTGTTAAATGTGGCTATTAACACCAGTACACATCTAATACAGCAACCGCTGTGCCAGTTATCAAAACTCATTAGCAGAAATAAAATTAATACTTAATAAACATATAGTTACAAACAAAAGACACTATTAATTAATGAAATGATTAACACGCATCGGCCCATACATTAATCAAATCATCAAAAGATAATCTAAGCCTGACGAAATCATCACCCTCGCTCTGAATCAACTTAATTTAAGACAAAAAAAACCGGCTCAATGGCCGGTTTCTCATTAACATGCGGTTGTACTAGATACGTTTAAACAGAGCTGAACGCGTCTGATCTTCCGCACCATCGGCTGCCGTGACAAAGCGCTCCATATGAATATCCCGTTCAAACAAACGCCCTTGCATTAATGTAGAAATTGCAGCATCAATCATGGGGGGCGGTCCACATAGATAAGCTTTGTGACCATCGAAACGACCATCAAAGTATTTATCTACAGCCTCATGCACAAAGCCTGTAAACCCTTCCCAATTATCATTGTCTTCCGGTGCATTAAGCGCAGGAATATAATGAAAGTTGCTATGCTGCTGGTCTAACGACTCAAACAACTGTCGGTTATAGAGCTCTGATACATTTCTCGCCCCTTGAAATAGATAGATCTCCCGCTGATCTTTCTCTTCCAGTAACTCGAGTATCATTGATTGCGGGCTTGATAGACCGGAACCACCCGCGATAAAGATCACTCCTTGTGGATCGGACTTACGAGTAAAAAACTGCCCATAAGGCCCCGACACCGCCAGTGAATCACCGACACTTAATTGCTCATGCAGATAAGTGGTACCCGCACCTTCCGGCACTTTTCTCACATGTAATTCTAGTATTTGATTATCAGACGGTTTATTCGCTATGGAAAAGGCACGAGATCCTTCAACCCCTGGAATAACTAGATTCACATATTGCCCAGCCTGAAAAGAGATCTCGCTGTCTAATTCAAAGTGTATTCCTTTGATCGTTGGCGACAGATCCAGGATTTCAGTCACGCGTCCTTTAAAGTCTCGTACAGGAAAACCTTCAAAGTCATCATCAACATCAATGTCCGCTTCGATAACAAGATCCGATTCTGGCGTTGCACAGCAAGCGAGAATCATCCCTTCCTCTCTTTCCATATCCATTAAAGCAAAGGGAGAAGCGTTACCTATATCCACATCACCATCAGTCACCTGACATTTACATGTCGCGCAGGTTCCATGCCCACAAGCAAAAGGTAACCATACACCCTGGCGCAACGCAGCATCCAAGATCGTCTGTCCCTCTTCAACCTCAATGACATCTCCTGTCGGCTCAATTGTTACTTCATAGGTCATAATACTCTCTCCCTATTCTTCACCGGTTAAACACCTGCGCCTTGATACCCTGTAAGCTCAGGGGTTTGAAAACGCAGCAAGGATTTATGAGCAATTCCTTGATCGGCTAATGAAACGTCAAGCTGAGGAATAAAGGGTTGACCATCTAATAACCATTCGGTCTTTTCCCAATTGATTTTCTCAAACTCACCATGCATACCAAACGCATCGGGCATGACTTCATTTAACAATGCCGTAAAGGGCATTTCTGGTGGGACCGGGTATGCAAATGCTGCGCAGAACATCAGATGATGATCCCAACCCACATATACAACCTGATTACCATGAAAATTCTCTAATCGATCTAATACTTCGCCTTTATAATCTGGCGTCATTGCATGTACAGGCATAACTCTCTCCTGATCATCGGGCAGTATCAGCAAACAAGCTGACAGCTGCCGCATTGTCATTGTTTGGTCGCCAGATCAGGCAACACCTTTCCACTGTTTCCAACGCTTCTCGTCAGGTGAACCTTTCATATCCATGTTGTCTTCACCTAAATTCATGCGATAGAAATCACTTAATACGTTTTCAACATCTGGACCACCACAGTTGCCTTGGAATATCTGATGAACAGGCAGCCAAGATTGAACATACTTCTCTGGCTCATCCTCAAAAATATCTTTACAACCGTCAGAGCAGAAGTGATAACGCTCACCATTGTGTACCGTATCTCTGAAGCTATTTAAGGTTGGATTATCCATCTCGGTAAATAGCATCGGTATCTGACAAGTCGTACACAATTGCGGCAACGCTTTGGTATAGAAACGCTCACCTTTCGCTTCCATCTCTTTTGCTAGCTCCCAACGGGGGCGGTAATACTTATCAAAGGTGTCCGGGTATTTCTCTGATAACCAATCAAGCTCCTCATCTGTTGGAATCCATGTATGGAAACCCGCAGCATGTCCGTGGGTGTAGAAGGTCCACCAAGCTTGATGTGAAATATGCTCTTTCTCTTTCTCTATCGTTTCAGCGTACTTAGGCATCTTGATGCCGTAGCGCGCGAGATCTTTAAACAGTGCGCCACCGGCCTCTTCAAAGTAGACTTCCCACGCTTCTTTCCAAGACATCACTTTGTTTGGCAGCATGTAATCCATCATCATTGCGACAATCGTTAACAGACGGCTACCGCGCCAGAACCATTTATCAATCCACTTTTGTACAATCGGTACATTGTCTTCGTGTTGCTCTAGCAAGAACTTGATCACTTCCAGTCCTAACGTCATATGACGTGCTTCATCTGACTGAGCAGAAAATCCGAAGGTAACCGTTGCCATATCGCCGTTATGTGCAGCACCCGACATGAAAGGTACAAAGAGTAGATTGGTCAAAACATACTCAAACGAGAAACCGATCGCGACCATAAACTCAAACGGACCGGCCGCTCGTGCGTCATTAAAGAATGACTTAGGTACAGATAAGTACCAAACACGGTCATGCATATGACTGTAATCTTGGAAACCGTCAAAAAATTTATTGTAGTGACTCATGGCGTGAATCTGAGTCTGTACATGACGCAGTTCATCAATCGCCTGCATCTGGCAAGCAACACGCGCACCTACACCACCAAACTGACGCCCTACATGAGCAAACCCTTGATAGGCTTGATACTCAAGTGGTGACACTCCGGTCAAAAAAAGCTTAAGTGCATTAACATAACGCGGATCAGAAACGTTCAGGTGACCATTATTCTGAGAAAACGCATCAAAAATGGCATACAGTTTTTTCTCTTTTTCCGCCTGATATTTCCAGTAGGAATCCATCGTTAAACGAAAAGGGTCTTCCCACTTTGACCAATCGGTGATTTTAATGCCTTCAAACTCTTCGAAGGGAAAAGCTTCTTTACGGTCTTCATAGGAATATTCCCAATCAAGATCGCGTGTAAGCAAACGGTATTTATCTTTTATATTTAGTTTCTTAGCCATGATTCAGACCTTATTCTTATTCATTCCAATGCAGGCTTAAGCTGTCGTCATCTTCATCGACATTGCCACCTAGAGTGATCAAATTTAGATGCAGCTCTTGCACATCCCAATCACGCCCCATTTTTTCTTCAACCGTTTCACGATTAACGGTCAGTCTGCCTTCCATCTCAATACGGATCATTGCCGGCATATGGATAATCGTAGCTTCTGGATTATCTTCCTCTATCGCTTCAACGATATAACGAGATTCGTCATTGTCTTGAAGGGCTATATATACTTTTGACATGTTATGAATCCTTTTATTTAAAGAGGCCGGCTTTTGTTAATCGCTTATCCAATGCGGCTTCAGCCTGGGATAACGCATCACCACCTAGCATGTCATCTGCTAACGGCGCTAGCGCTTCAAGTAAGATCCCTTTCCACTCGCTAATCCATTTTTCTAACAGCGCTTTGTTTTCGTCAGATTCAGCCACCGCTACCTTTAACGTGGCATCTACCCAGCGGCTAGTATCTTTATTCCAAACCTGCATAAATTCAGTCAGCATACCGATATCTTGAGCACCGTTATCCTGTAGCCACTGATCAAATTGGTTATAGATCAGATCATGCATAAGAGAATCAAGTACGACGTCTTGCGCGACTAATACTTCAAACCAGTCCTCTGTCACAGTCATTTTCTCCGCCGCAGCACGTATGCCTTGCCAGATAGGTTCATTCATCCAAACGAGCTTAGCTTCAGCTAAAGCGTCACCACTATTACCGTCCAAAATCAGACCAATACGAGACAAATACTGAGCGATACCTAAACGGTCCATTCCGTTGTACAAGCATGCTTGGGTAATAGCCGTGCCGTAACCATATGAACTTGCATACATGTTATTTAGGTTGGCCCCATGCTCTAAATGACGAAGGGGAACCAAATAGCGAATTAACTTTTCAGTAATGCTATCTGGAAGGTGACTCGCTAAATTACGCTTTTCAAAGAAGGCATAGTTATTCTCTGCCGCTTCCTGCATTTTGGAACGGCTTTGTACATAAGTGCCGTAATAGAACTGACGTGGATCTTTAAAGTCGTACCAATCAGCCATCAAAATAGCGGTACGGCTAGGATCGTTTAGTTCTTTTTCTGGTTGCCATAACGGACGGTAATGAAAAAATTCTTCAGACTGCACATCATAAGTAGCTTCTTGATAACGCGTAGCAGGCTTATCACCAAAGCGTCTCTCTATGTGTGCAAAAGTATTGCGAACCGGCTCTAATGTCGCCGTTTTAATTTCAATAGTCATTGCGGTTGTGCCCCAGCAAAACGTGTTTATTGTTATTGGGTTGCGCGATTGTGGTTATGTGCCATCAGCGTGTCTTCGCCATAGCGCCATTTATCCATTTCGGCATCAACGGCCTGCATCTGCTCAGTTGTCATATGAATCACTTCGTTTTTTCGACAGAAGTGTTCAAAGGCCCCTTGAGGCATCACTAACTCAACAAACAGACTTGGGTCACCGATAGCGAAGTCAAACTCAACAAAACGAGCACCCTCGCCACTGCGTACACGAACATATTTCACCAGCCGATCGAAGGTTGGAGCAGTCTGTTCATTTGATAGTTTTAGCTCAGTATTATTCATTTCGTTTAAATCACTTTTTGGTCCATCGTCGAGAAAGACTTGAGCAATCCTTGTGCCAAGCCTCACTAAGACTTTTTTTACAAACCACTCAAATAAACAGCAACACATTGATTTAAAAGACTTTTACAAACAAAAAAAACTAACTATTGAAATTACTTACCTACCTACTTAACAAAATAACTATTTGCATCACCCCCTATCAAAAGGGTGATGAAATGATTAGGCTAGGGTTAAATATTAATTATTTGGTCAGCCGCAAACGCGTTTTTTTAGGTTAACCCGTCTGAAAATGGTTTTTCCATTTGTGCATGAATGTTGCTTATTAAGCTGTATGTATTCCCATTCGGTTAACTACCTAAGAACTCTAAAATGCAGCATATAAAAAGAATAAATACAGCGAGACCAGGAATGAGCGAACAACCGGAATTAAAATTCCCGACATCAGAAGATCTGATTTCACAAATCCAGTTTGACCACGAAAATGGAAAAATTTGGCTGGATGAACAGCGCATGCTACTCATCCACTCAGCAGTAATGGGATCACTACGCAAAGAGCTAGTAGCCTCACTAGGCGTTGAACGCGCAAGAGGGTTCCTGATGCGCTTTGGCTACCAAAGCGGTATGAAAGACGCTGAACTCGCCCATAAAATACGCCCTGAAATTTCGACTGCCGAAGCTTTCCTTGTTGGCCCCCAACTTCACTGCATTAAAGGAATGGTTAACGTTGAGCCCATCGCACTTGAATTCGATGTAGAAAACAAAGAGTTCTACGCTGAATTTAATTGGCATGATTCTTATGAAGCCGAAGTTCATATTAATGAATTCGGTGTTTCTGAAGATCCAATATGCTGGACCCTTATCGGATACGCGAGTGGTTTCTCTACTTATTACATGGGCCATAAGGTTATCTTTAAAGAGATGCAATGTACCGGCTCAGGTGCCGAACATTGCAAAATCGTAGGTAAAACGGCCGAGGAATGGGAAGACCAGGAAGACTTGGAACGCTGCTTACTCCCTGACCCTATCGTTGAAGAGCTATTCGCCCTACGTTATGAAATATCTACACTAAGAGAAAACTTAGTTGATAGCCGCAGCCCCTCAGATACTTTGTTATTTAACTCAGTCGGCCAATCGAAAGCCTTCAAGCATGTCTGCCACCTAATTCAGCGGGCATCATCTAGCAGCGTCACGGTACTACTGCAAGGTGAAACAGGCGTTGGTAAAGAAGTTGTCGCAAGAGGGCTACATCAAACCAGTGAACGATCCGAACAAGCGTTCATCGCAGTCAATTGCGCGTGCATCCCCCCCGACCTAATTGAAGCCGAGCTATTTGGCGTCAGAAAAGGCGCTTACACGGGTGCAACACACTCAAGAGAAGGTAAGTTTGAACGAGCAAATAACGGCACGATCTTCTTGGATGAAGTGATCGAATTAAGTCCCCGAGCACAAGCCGCGTTACTACGCGTGCTTCAAGAGGACGAAATGGAACGGGTAGGCGACAATCAAGTACGTAAAATTAATGTTCGCGTGGTCGCCGCAACAAACGAAGATCTCGCAGTCGCAGTCAAAGAAGGGCGATTTAGAGCTGACCTTTATTATCGTCTTAACGTCTTCCCGGTAAACATCCCTCCCCTTCGTGACAGGGTCGATGATATTCCATTATTGATTGAGCATTTTTTAGAAAAGTACCATTCGATGTACAACAAAAAAACGCTTGGCGTATCTGATAAAGCCCTGCAATCGCTGATCCACTACAAATGGCCGGGAAATATTCGAGAACTCGAAAACATGATTGAGCGCGGCATTATTTTAACAGACAACAACCGTTCGATTGATATGAAATCATTTTTTCCTTCTCTGGCGGAGCCTTCTCACCCTCTAAATATTGTGAAGGGAACAGGCGAACTTTGCAGCCTCAATGACGCTGCTCTTATCGCCGAAGGAAATACAATTGATCAACTATTAAGTAATGATTTTGATCTCAATAATTTTGAGCAACAATTAATTGAACGAGCAATGGATAAATCCAGTGGCAATGTCACCCAAGCGGCGCGGCTTCTTGGCATAACACGACCTCAAATGGCATACCGCTTAAAGAAATAACACTCACTCTTAGGCTGTAGAGTTACTGCAGCCTAAGAATTACCACCGATCCCCCCCGCTCACCCACAAACCCCGTTACCACGCATTTTTAAAATCCACATCACATCTAGTTAAGCATTTGATCAACTCATAAAAGTTTCAGCATAAATTTAATCATTTCATTATTCCCAGTAATTTTGGATAAAAGTTTTTTTGAAAAAAATAGTTTACTTTTCTAGTAATTTTATTTTTTTAGTCTATATTTTTCAGACCCTTACATTTTTTTGATTAAAAATAATTTCGACATCAAACAACTCTGGCACAGGGGTTGCCTTAGTAATATGTAAGTTAGGACAGGTACTGAACTTATGAGCTCAACCGATTCAAGCAATCAACCATTCGAAATACAGGTCGTAAATAGAGGAGAGATCTATCTATGCGATCAAGGTGAAAGCCTACTGAGCGGAATGGAACAGAAAAGCGCTGATTGCATCAATGTTGGTTGCCGAGGTGGAGGCTGTGGTATGTGCAAGATACGTATCATTAAAGGCCGTTTCACCAATAAGCGCATGAGCAAAGCACATGTTTCTCCTGAGGAAGCAGAAAAGGGCTATGCCTTAGCATGCCGTACTTTCCCCAGTGAGAACATGGTTATTGAGTCCGACCATTTTCAAATCGATGAAGCTGTAGAACTAGGCACTTCATAACCATAAGCGACATAAAAAATATAAGGCTGAGGAGAGTGAAATGAAAAAAGGCGTAATGCGACCTGGTCATATCCAAATTAGAGTACTAGATATGGCAGAAGCCTTAGAACACTACCGTGATCTAATTGGCTTAATCGAAACACATAAAGATTCCCAAGGACGTGTCTACCTGAAAGGCTGGACGGAAGTTGATAAGTTTTCAGTAGTACTCAGGGAAGCAGACGAGCCCGGCATGGACTTTGTTGGCTATAAAGTACTGAATAACGAAGTGCTTGAGAAACTAGAACAAGAACTTATCGCTTTTGGTTGTAACGTTGAAGCGATACCAGCAGGAGAGCTAGACGGCTGTGGCCGCCGTGTACGATTCGACTCTCCGACAGGTCATATGTTCGAAATATACGCAGAGAAAGAACAAACCGGGAAGTGGGGTGTCAGCAAAGTAAACCCTGAAGCCTTCCCTCGTGACCTTAAAGGCATGAAAGCGACTCGTTTTGACCACTGCTTACTCTACGGACCAAATATTGCTGGCACTATTCAGCTATTCACAGAGGTTCTTGGTTTCGATATTGCTGAGCAAGTATTAGACGGCGAAGGTACTCGACTCGCAGGCTTTTTAACCGCTGGCATGAAAGCCCATGACGTTGCGTTTATTGAGCACCCAGAGCTAGGTAAATTCCACCATTCATCATTCTTCCTAGAGACATGGGAAGATGTTCTACGCGCTGCGGATCTTATCTCAATGACCGACACATCATTAGATATTGGCCCAACACGTCATGGCCTGACGCATGGTAAAACCATCTATTTCTTTGATCCGTCCGGCAACCGTACTGAGGTGTTCTGTGGTGGTGATTACCACTATCCAGACCATGAGCCAGTTACATGGACAGCGGACGAATTAGGTAAAGCTATTTTCTACCATGATCGCGTTCTGAACGAGCGTTTCCTAAGCGCTGTGACCTAATTAAAACCGTTTGCCAAATGAGTGGTTACCTTTGTCCCCACTCCTTTGGCATGGCTGCATATAACTGGACAAGGGCCTGATCTCTATCTGAATGAGACTAACAAATGAAAGAATTTAAAAACTTTATCAACGGTCAATTCGTTACAACGGCCAGCGGCAAAACATTTGAAAACCGCTGCCCTGTTGATAATAGCCTTATCGGCCTTGTTCATGAAGCAGGTCAAAGTGAAGTTGATTCTGCTGTCACAGCAGCGAAAGAAGCAATGGCAGGCCCTTGGGGGAAGATGACCCAAGCGCAGCGTATACAACTATTAAATAAAGTTGCTGATCGCATTAATGAGCGCTTCGACGAATTCCTTGAAGCGGAATGTCTTGATACAGGCAAACCGCAGAAAATCGCTTCACATATTGATATACCCCGTGGGGCAGCCAATTTCAAAGCGTTTTCAGAGACACTTGCAAACCACCCAACTGAAGCATTTAAGCTTGATACACCTGATGGCGCTAGCGCACTGAACTACGGCCATCGCACTCCTAAAGGGGTAATTGCTGTTATTAGCCCATGGAACCTGCCATTACTATTAATGACCTGGAAAGTAGGCCCGGCTCTCGCATGCGGTAATACGGTGGTTGTTAAACCCTCTGAAGAAACCCCTGCAACAGCAACGCTGCTGGGCGAAGTTATGAATGAATGTGGTGTTCCTGCTGGAGTATATAACGTTGTTCATGGCTTTGGTCCTGACTCAGCGGGCGCCTACCTCACTGAGCACAAGGATGTTGATGCCATCACCTTTACCGGTGAAACAAGAACCGGCGAAACCATCATGCGCGCAGCATCGGTAGGCCTTCGTAATATCTCTTTAGAGTGTGGAGGTAAAAACCCTGGCATTGTTTTCGCCGATTGCGATATGGACAAAGCGATTGAAGGAACCATGCGCTCCGCCTTTGTAAACTGCGGGCAAGTTTGTTTAGGCACTGAACGTGTTTATGTAGAGCGTCCAATATTTGAAGCGTTTGTACAGCGTTTAAAAGAAGGCGTAGAAAAACTCAAGCTCGGTCGCCCTGAAGACAGCAGCGTCGATTTTGGGCCTCTTGTTAGCCAAGAGCATAAGGAAAAAGTCCTTTCCTATTATCGACTAGCCGTTGAAGAAGGTGCACAAGTAGTCATCGGCGGCGGCGTTCCAGAGATGGGAGACGACTTGAATGACGGCGCTTGGGTAGAACCCACCATCTGGACCGGTTTGGCAGATGATGCGCGCGTTATTCGTGAAGAGATCTTCGGTCCATGCTGCCACATCCGCCCTTTTGATACTGAAGAAGAAGTGATCGAACTAGCTAACGATACTAATTATGGCTTATCTGCAGCTATCTGGACTGAAAACTCAGCACGGGCCTCTCGTGTTGCTGAACAGATGGAAGTCGGTATTTGCTGGGTAAATAGCTGGTTCCTTAGAGATCTACGCACTGCATTCGGTGGCGCTAAACAATCTGGTATCGGCCGTGAAGGCGGTGTACACGGTTTGGAATTTTATACCGAGCTTAAAAACATCTGCATCAAACTCTAATTTTCACTGCTAAATACCCCATGCAAAAAAGTATTTAGCAACAAATTCCAAAGGAATTGTTATGGATAAGCAATTGATCCAACAGTGTGGCGATGAGCTATATCAAGCCCTCACTAAAAAAGAAACACTGCGACCTTTCACTGAGCGCTTTGACGATATCAGTATCGAAGACGCCTATCATATCTCACTACGTATGGTTGAACGTAGAGTGCAAGCTGGCGCTAAAATTATTGGCAAAAAGATCGGTGTTACCTCTAAAGCCGTCCAGAACATGCTGAATGTTCATCAACCAGATTTTGGCTACCTAACTGACGATATGGCTTTTAGCCAAGGCTCAGAAATGCCTATTAGCGATCGCCTGATTCAGCCAAAAGCCGAAGGTGAAATCGCTTTTATCCTTAAGAAAGATCTTATCGGGCCTGGGATCACTAATGCTGATGTTTTGGCTGCTACTGAATGCGTCATGCCATGTTTTGAAATTGTTGATTCACGCATCGAAAACTGGCAGATCAAGATTCAAGATACGGTTGCGGATAACGCCTCTTGCGGATTATTTGTATTGGGTGATACAGCCATAAGTCCAAGCCAAGTAGATCTATCTACCTGCGGTATGGTCGTTGAGAAAAACGGCCAAATCATCTCTACGGGTGCGGGTGCCGCTGCGTTAGGCAGTCCAGTTAACTGTGTAACTTGGTTAGCAAATACCCTTGGTGAGTTTGGTATTCCACTTAAAGCAGGTGAAGTCATTTTATCGGGTTCCCTTGTTCCACTTGAGCCGGTTCAAGCCGGTGACTTTATGACCGTCAGCATCGGCGGTATCGGTTCTGCATCTGTACGTTTCACTTAAGCCGATTGCACAGCGATTAAGGAATTAGATATGAGTAAAAAACTAAAAGCGGTCATTATCGGCCCAGGTAACATCGGCACCGATTTGCTGATGAAAATGCAACGTTCAGATTGGATTGAACCGGTGTGGATGGTAGGTATCGATCCAGAATCTGAAGGTTTAAAACGTGCCGAAAGCATGGGTATAAAAACCTCCAGTACCGGTATTGATGGCATGTTAGATCAAGTGATCGCCGATGATATCCGTGTTGCTTTTGATGCTACGTCAGCTTACGTACATGCTGAAAATAGCCGTAAGCTCAATGAGCTTGGCGTCATTATGGTGGATCTTACACCGGCTGCGATTGGCCCTTTCTGCGTACCTCCCGTCAATCTGAAACAGCACGCGTCTCAGCTGGAGATGAACGTCAACATGGTGACCTGTGGCGGCCAAGCGACTATTCCGATGGTAGCAGCGGTCTCTCAAGTACAAGATGTGGAATACGGTGAGATTGTTGCGACCGTTTCGTCACGCTCTATCGGCCCAGGTACACGTCAAAATATCGATGAATTTACCCGTACAACCGCAGGAGCGGTTGAAGCCGTTGGCGGTGCAGATAGAGGCAAGGCGATTATTATCGTTAACCCCGCAGAGCCACCATTGATGATGCGCGATACGATCCACTGCTTAACCAAAGAAACACCGGATCAAGAGGCGATCACCGCTTCGGTTAAAAATATGGTGAAAGAGGTCCAAAAATACGTACCGGGTTACAAACTCGTGAATGGTCCGATTTTTGATGGCAATAAAGTCTCTGTATTTATGGAAGTGGAAGGCTTAGGTGATTTCCTACCGAAGTATGCAGGTAACTTAGACATTATGACCGCAGCGGGCCTTCGTACAGCAGAGATGTTTGCTGAAGAAGCGCACAACGGAACAATCACTTTACCAGCACGCGGCTAAGCGGAGGAATAATCATGGATTTAACAGGTAAGAAAGTAACCCTCCACGACATGAGCCTGCGTGATGGTATGCACGCTAAACAGCACCAACTGTCACTCGAGCAGATGGTCGCTATCTCAACGGGGCTGGACGAAGCAGGTATCCCATTAATCGAAGTCACCCACGGTGATGGTTTGGGCGGCGCCTCTTTAAACTACGGTTTCCCAGCACACACCGATGAGGAGTACCTCAACGCTGTCGTGCCGAAAATGAAGAACGCGAAAATATCAGCGCTTCTACTGCCAGGCATCGGAACGGTCGACCATCTTAAAATGGCACGTGACTGCGGCGTTAATACGATTCGTGTTGCGACACACTGCACCGAAGCGGACGTTTCTGAACAGCATATCGGCATGGCGGCCAAAATGGAGATGGATACCGTAGGCTTCCTGATGATGGCGCATATGGTCTCCCCTGAAAAAGTGCTTGAGCAAGCCAAGCTGATGGAAAGCTATGGCGCTAACTGCATCTACTGTACAGACTCTGCGGGTTATATGTTGCCAGATGAAGTTACTGAGAAGATCGGTCTGTTGCGGGCTGAACTGAATACGAATACCGAAATCGGTTTTCATGGTCATCACAATATGGGCATGGCGATTGCGAACTCATTAGCGGCGATGGATGCGGGTGCAAACCGTATTGATGGATCGGTTGCAGGTTTAGGTGCGGGTGCGGGTAATACACCGCTGGAAGTATTTGTTGCTGTGCTTGATCGTATGCAAGCAAACCACGGTGTAGATCTATACAAAATTATGGATGTCGCAGAGGACTTGGTTGTACCACTGATGGATCAGCCGATCCGTGTAGACCGTGACGCCTTAACGCTAGGTTATGCCGGTGTGTACAGTTCATTCCTGCTGTTTGCACAACGCGCTGAAGCCAAATATGGCATCCAAGCACGCGATATTTTGGTTGAGCTTGGTCGCCGCGGCACCGTCGGTGGTCAGGAAGATATGATTGAAGACTTAGCGCTGACAATGGCTAAAGATAAAGGGCTAATCTGATGGGTAATTTAACAAAAGTACAAATTGAACAACTAGCAGAACACTGTGAAAAAGCAGAGCTAGAAGCTTACGAAATCACGAAAATCACCGACGATTTCCCTGATATGACATACGAAGACGCCTTCGATATTCAATGGGAGATCCGCCGTCGAAAAGAAGCCCGTGGCACTAAAATTGTTGGTATGAAAATGGGTCTTACGTCATGGGCAAAAATGGCTCAGATGGGAGTAGAGCATCCCTGCTACGGTTTCTTAGCTGACTATTTTTCTGTGCCAGATGGCGGACAGATTAAACACGACGAACTAATCCACCCGAAAATAGAAGCAGAATTAGCCTTTGTCACCAAAGCCCCTCTAAAAGGCCCAGGTATACATATAGGTGACGTACTTCGTGCGACTGATTTTGTAATGCCTGCCGTTGAAGTTATCGACTCACGCTATAAGGATTTCAAATTTGATCTCAAAAGCGTTATTGCAGATAACTCATCCTCTAGCCGCTTTGTTGCAGGTGGCACCATGGCTAAACCAGAAGACCTAGACCTGAAGAATCTTGGGGTTGTTATGGAAGTAAACGGGGAAGTTGTTCAATTAGGCGCGGGTGCAGCAGTACTCGGTCATCCGGCCTCATCAGTCGCGATGCTTGCAAATATGCTAGGTGAACGTGGGGAAGAGATCCCTGCTGGCACTTTTATTATGATCGGTGCTATCACGGCGGCGGTACAAGTAAACAAAGGCGATAGCTTCTGCGTACGCTACCAAGATCTAGGTACAGTCAGCGGTAAATTTGTCTAATCAGATAAATGCTTGCTCTGATAAAGCTCGGAGCAAGCATCCCTACCGGAGGTTATTTTGAAACCATCGATAACAGAAAACCCACACGCAAATATTTGTCAGCCTGGTGATGAAGGGGCGATCACCGTCAGCATTTCCCGCAAGGTAAAACTTGGAGCTGAGCAACAATATGAACAGTGGGTATCTGGTGTTATTGATGCCGCCTCTACCTATAAAGGTCACTTAGGGACAAGTGTTTTGCGCCCCAGTAGTGTTACAAAACACGAGTATGTGATTATTTATCGATTCGATAGTTATGAAAACTGCTTACTATGGGAAAGCTCTACATTAAGGCAGCAATGGCTGGATAAGCTAGATGGTTTAGTCGAGGGAGCTTCTACTACACAACGTGGCACAGGACTGGAATTCTGGTTTGATCTTCCAGAACTCCCCATCGCAAAGCCCTCTCCATGGAAGATGTCATTGGTCTTAATAGGGGTCGTTTATATTCTTGTCATGGCATTTAATATTATCTTTGCTTCCTTCCTAGATACACTGCCTTTATGGCTACGAACACTTTCTATTGTTT